>OLFX01000422.1_pt1 | contig 67510 bp, 78 predicted proteins | sample 1605091 | NCBI WGS metagenome assembly OLFX01 (sample SAMEA3888906, study PRJEB22519) | human gut metagenome | biome: human gut; feature: human-associated habitat; material: faeces | place: Denmark | collected 2012 | reverse complement strand
GATGGTGCCAATGTTAACGTGCGGCTTCGTGCGCTCAAACTTTTGCTTAGCCATTGGAATAACCTCCTCGATAATTTCGGCTGACAGTTATGGTGCGGCCCGCCGAATTGTCGGTGGTCGCGTTGGAGCAGGTGATGGGAATCGAACCCACGCGGTCAGCTTGGGAAGCTGAAGTTCTGCCATTAAACTACACCTGCAAATGGCTGTCAACCGTTTTACTCATTCATATTCTATCCAAATCCGGGGAAAATGTCAATATCCCGGCGCATTTTTACCTGCAAAAACCTTGCGCGATTTGCAGGTTCAGTCGTTTTCCCCGCTTTGAATGAAGTTCGTCCGGTTTTCAGCCTGTTTGGGCTGCATATGAAAGAAAGAAACCCCGCTCAGTTTCCGCGCTCTTCCATCAGCTTTTCCAGCTTGTGCTTGACCCGCTGGAGCGCGTTGTCGATGCTCTTGACGTGGCGGCCGAGCATCTGCGCGATTTCCTGATAGCTCTTTCCATCCAGATACGCCGCCAAAACCCGGCGTTCCAGCGGGGAAAGCGCCTCGTCGATGCGGCTTTCGATGCTCACATAGCTTTCCCGGCCGATGAGCAGCTCTTCCGGATCGGCGCTGCGGCCCTCGGTGATGACGTCCAGCAGCGTGCGGTCGCTCTCTTCCTCATAAATCGGCTTGTTGAGCGACACATAGGAATTGAGCGGAATATGCTTTTGCCGCGTCGCGGTCTTAATGGCGGTGATGATCTGGCGGGTCACGCAGATTTCGGCGAACGCGTGAAAGGAAGCGAGCTTGTCCGGCCTGAAATCGCGAAACGCCTTGAACAGGCCGATCATGCCTTCCTGCACAATGTCTTCGTGATCCGCGCCGACCAGAAAATACGAACGCGCCTTGGATCGCACAAAGTTCTTGTACTTGTTGAGCAGATATTCCGACGCGTCCGCGTCGCCCTGCTGAGCCAGCAGGGCGATATCCTCATCGGTCATGCTGTCAAAGTCCTGGTGCATGGCTTCCTCCCTGCTCATTCCTCGCCCCGGCGCATGCGCTCAAAAATTTCGCGCTGATGGGGCGGCAGACGGGAAAAGATGTCGCCGCGGGAAACTTTCTCCTCCCGCATGCGCACCCGCCCGGTCTGCCGGGTCTGCGTAATTTCGATCAAAAACTCTCTTGAGGAAATGCGTTCCGCGCCGCGGCCGAGCGTCACCGTCTGCTCGACCGCGTCGCTGGTCGCCACGCGCACCCGCCGCCATTTCGGCGCGGCGTCGCAGGCCGCCTCGATGTAGTTATCCGCGCTTTCGGCGTGCCTGGTGAAGACGACCTCCACGCCGTGCATCATCATGTGCGAGCGCGTCGGGCGGTCGGTGTAGTGGCCGTCGAAAACAACGACGACCTCTTCGCCGGAATAGCCCGCGTAATCGGCAATCAGGTGGACGAGCCGTTCTCTGGCCTGTTCGATGGTCAGATGCTCCTCGCGCGGCACGTTCCACGCGCCGATGACGTTATAGCCGTCCACCAGCAGCAGGGGCTTCATCTCACTTTGCGTCCATCATGGCGTAGAGCAGAATGCCCGCCGCCACGGACGCGTTCAGGGATTCAATTTTGCCCTTCATCGGCAGGGTCACAACCTTGTCGCAGCTCTCGCCGACCAGGCGGCTCATGCCCTCGCCTTCCGAACCGATGACCAGCGCCTTCGCGCCGGAGTAATCCACCTTGCGGTAATCCTCTCCGTCCATCGCCGTGCCATAAATCCAGACGCCCTCTTTCTTGAGGCGCTCGATGGTGCGGGTCAGGTTCACTTCGCGCGCGACCGGCAGATACTCCACCGCGCCCGCGCTCGCCTTCACCGCCGCGGGGGTCAGGCCCACCGCGCGGCGCTCCGGAATAATCACGCCGTGCGCGCCCGCGCATTCCGCGCTGCGGATGATCGCGCCAAGGTTATGCGGATCGGTCACGCCGTCAAGGATGACGAGGAACGGCGCTTCGCCGCGCTCTTTCGCCAGAGCCAGCATGTCGTCCACCGTCTTATACGCATAAGCGGAGACGACGGCGATCAACCCCTGATGGCCGGGCGCCATCGCGTCCAGATGCGCTCTGTCCACTTCCTGCACGATGACCTTCTGTTCGCGCGCCATCGCAACGATTTCGCGGGCAGAACCGATGAGCTCTCCCTTTGCAACCAGCAGCTTCTCCATATCGCGGCCCGCTTTGAGCGCTTCGCGGATGGGGTTGCGGCCGACGAGCAGGTTGCTCGCTTCTTCCTCCTGCTGTGCGGGCGGCGGGGTCATCGGGCGGTCGCCGTAAGGACGGCACTCCCCATTGTTCGGACGATCTCCGTAGGGACGGCGCTCTCCACTGTTCGGGCGGTCCCCATACGGACGGCGCTCCCCATTATTCGGGCGGTCTCCGTAAGGACGGCGCTCTCCACTGTTCGGGCGGTCCCCATACGGACGGCGCTCTCCATTGTTCGGGCGGTCCCCATACGGACGGCGCTCCCCGTTATTCGGGCGGTCCCCATACGGACGGCGCTCCCCGTTATTCGGGCGGTCCCCATACGGACGGCGCTCTCCATTGTTCAGACGGTTGCCATACGGGCGGCGGTTTTTCTCGCCGTCGCGCTCCGGGCGGAGGGTCTCCTCGTCGTCGCGCCAATCGTCGCGCGGGCTGCGGGGCTTTTGGGTAAACTGATCGTAGTATGCCATGATGATTTCCTTTCTCATTCGGGTCAAGTGCGTCAAAAATAAGCTTTGAACTTTGTTTACAGATTTTGGGCTTTTTCCCTCACCTCGGCGGCTTTCCCGCAGGTGCTCTTTCCTTCCGGGCACGGGCCGGATACGCAGGCAGGCCCCGCGTGCTCAAACAGCGCAGGTGCGGCCTGTTTGCACAGTGCCAGCATCTGCCACGCCATTTCGCGGATTTCCCACTGAGCGCGGTTGCAGCAGCGCAGCGAGAAGAAGTGCATCAGTTCCCGCGCGTTCATCGTCATCACCAGCCGCGTTGCGGCGGCGTTGGGCAGCACGAAGCGCGCATCTTCGTTGGCGCTTTCCCCTGCTCCGCCCAGTTTTTCCTGCCAGTCGCAATACCATGCCTGCATCGTCTCCATCTGGCGGATAAATTCCTGTTTTGCATCCTCTCCCAGCGCCTCGATGGCCGGGGGAATCACGTAGTCAAAGCCTTCCGCCATGGAAACATAGCGCTGGCTCTGCACGGAAAACGACGCGAGCCTGTGCCGTGTCAGCTGCGCCAGAAGCGCGCGGCTCACGCCCTCCACCGCAAAGGTGAAATTCGCATGTTCCGTCACGGAAAGGTGCCCGCGCTGCATCACCCGCTCAACGAATGCGCGCTGATCGCCGCTCTCCACCCGCTGCTGCAAAGCGTCCAAATCCGCTTTGGCATAACAAAGCCGCGCGCCCAGCGCGACAAGCTCGTCCGGGTCAGGCGTGGCGCGCAGCAGAATCACTTTGAGTTTTGCCTGTGCCATAGTTCCTCCGTGCGCGCAATCGCAAGGGTAATCAGTTCGTCGAGGCGCTGTGTCTGGCCCGTCACATAGAGATAGCCCCACAGCGCCTCCAGCCCCGTCGCGTGCGCATAATCCGCCGGGTCTGCGTGCTTCGGCGCGGCATGTTTGGCCTGCGCGTTGCGGCCGCGCCGCGTCATATCGGCTTCCTGCTCGGTCAGCTCGTCTTCGATCGCCGTCAGCATCGCCGCCTGCGCCGCCGCGCTGACCATTTTCACCGCCTGCCTGTGCATCGCGCCGACGCTCATCTTTTTGGCAACCAGCATGCTGCGGACATAGAGGTCGTGCAGCGTGTCGCCGACGTAAGCCAGTTGAAGCGGGTTCAGCTCCCGCGGATCCGGGAGGGAAAACGCGGCCTGCGCCGCCTTGATTTCTTCGCCTTGCAAAAGGGCACTTCCTTTATCGTTTCACAAATGGCCTATCCCGCCATTTTTTCAGGATATAGTATATCATGAACCCGAAAAAAGGGCAATCCTTCTTTTGGCGCTTGCCTTCGTTAAACCGCCGCGAAGCGGCCCCTATTTACAAGGCCGGGAGCGAAACGATACCTGACTTTGTAAATTCTGCTTTTCTCATCCCCGTCTCACACCAAAATCCTGTACAGCGTATACGTCCCGTTTTCGTATACCGCTTCCAGCCTTTCCGCCAGCGCCGCGTCGATCTCCATCTGCGAAATATCGCCCGGCTCGTTCGTCATCAGCAGATACTGCGCATCGTATACGTCGTGCCCGTTCACCGTCGGCTGAAAGGAAACACGGTTCGTGTTCAAATACAGCGCGCGGGGTTTATAGTAGGCGATCACCGCGTCTTCCGCCGTATCGGACAGAATATAGCCGAACATGTCCGCCGCGTCGTCGGAATAGGTTTCGCTTCGCGCCGAAAATCCCCCGGCCAGCGCATGCTCCCGCTCGGCGGTCATCGTCTTTTGCAGCGTGCCAAAGGTCAGAAACGCAAGCGCGCAGCAGCCCAGCACATACAGCGCCCGCTGCACGCTTTTCCTTTTCGCCAGCCGCATCACCCGGCGCGCGCCGTAAGCGGCAAACATCAAAATAAATGGCAGGGCATTATACAGATAGCGGACGGACTGCACATACGGCAGCAGATACAGCACGGCAAACGAGCCAAGCACCAGCGCCGTCAAATGCAGGTTGCGGCGGATGCCATCCGTCAGCATGCCCAGAATGGCGAGCGCATAGACCGCGTAATGCGCCGCATCCGTCAGCATGAACAGGCCGTAGGGCAGCATCGCGTTAAACCACTGGCCCATAATCATTTCGTAATAGCCCATGTTCTGCGCAATCATGCGGTTTGGGCCGCTGGCGATGTCCTTCATGTTGGACGTAGCCTGCGGAAACAGCATGCAGCCGATCATCCAGAGCGCGCCCGCAACCAGATACGGCAGCAGATGGACGAGCAGTTTTCTGCCCCAAACGCGATTTTGGGCAAGCCCGATGACGTGCGCCAGCAGCGCCATATACAGCACCGTCTTGCCGTTGAGCCGCACCACGCAGTCAAACCACAGCGCAATGCCCAATACGACGCCCGCAAGCGCCTGCCCGCGCCTTGTCTGCGCTGCCAAAAGCACTTCAATCATCAACAGCGCCAGCAGGCTGACCGCCAGACACGGAATATCCGTCGTGATCCGTGCGGAATCCTTCACCACTTCGCCGCCCCAGCAAAGCAGACCCGTCAGCAATGCGGAAACAACTTTGGAAAAACGCCGCCTGTACAGCAGATAGGCGCAGACCGCCGCCATCGCCAGAAAGAAAACGCCCGGCAGCTTATACCAGATCAGCGCATACCCCGTCGGCCGGTCAAACCCCGCGATGCGATACACGCCCGCCAAAATCAGCGGCAGTCCCCAAACATAGACAATCGGGTCGTCCGCGCTCTGGCCGTCGTCCGCTCGAAAGCTTCGCGTGCTGGGATGCAGCAGCGCGTTGAGCTGCGTCTGTTCATTCAGCCTTCCTTCGGCGATGGCGATTCCCTCGGACATATACGCCGCAAAGTCGTCGCTGCCCGTCGGCTGATCCGAGTCGAGCAGGCCGACGCTGAGCAGCAGCGTGATCACGGCCAGAATCACGGCGATCGCCGCGTCGGCGCGCGTATAAGGCGAAGTTGTGTTTGGCATGTTTTTTCCCCTTTGTGTTGATATGCAATGCTGTATTTTAACATAATTTGCGCGCAAAACAAAGAGGCCGTTCCCCCCTTTTCGCGGGAAAACAGCCTCTTCTGCTGATTATTGTGTTTCAAAAATGGGTTTACTCGACAACGGCGCCCTTGTTCGCGCTGGAAACCAGCTTCGCATAGCGCGCCAGATAGCCCTTGGTGACGTTCGGCGGCGGGCAGACCCACGCTTCGCGGCGCTTGGCCAAAGTTGCGTCATCCACCTTGAGTTCCAGCTTGCCGGCCGGAATATCGATGGCGATGGTATCGCCCTCTTCAATCAGGCCGATCATGCCGCCGCTCGCGCCTTCCGGAGACACATGGCCGATGGCCGCGCCGCGGGTCGCGCCGGAGAAACGGCCGTCGGTGATAAGCGCCACTTCCTTATCCAGCCCCATGCCGCAGATAGCGCTGGTCGGGCTGAGCATTTCACGCATGCCGGGGCCGCCCTTCGGGCCTTCATAACGGATGACCACCACGTCGCCCGGCTTGATCTGTCCCGCATAAATGGCGGCGATGGCCTCGTCCTCGCTGTTGAACACGCGGGCCGGGCCTTCGTGGACAAGCATCTCCTTGGCGACGGCGCTGCGCTTGACGACCGCGCCGTCCGGCGCGAGGTTGCCGCGCAGAATCATCAGGCCGCCGGTCGGGGAATACGGCTCGTCGAACGGACGGATGACCTCGTGATTGTAGTTTTTGCTCAGGCTGATTTCTTCGCCCAGCGTCATGCCGGAAACGGTCAGCGCGTTCTCGTCGAGCAGGCCGCGGCCCTTCAACTCGCTGAGCACGCCCATCACGCCGCCCGCCAGATGCAGGTCGATGACGTGGTGATGACCCGCCGGGGCGAGATGGCACAGATTCGGCACCTTGGCGCTGGCCTCGTTGACCCAGTTCAGGTCGAAGTCGATGCCCGCTTCGTGCGCGATGGCGGGCAGGTGCAGCACGGTGTTGGTGGAGCAGCCCAGCGCCATATCCAGACAGAGCGCGTTGCGGAACGCGGATTCGGTCATGATCTTGTCCGGCGTCAGGCCTTCTTTGACCAGCTCGACGATGCGCATGCCGGTCTTTTTCGCCAGACGGATGCGCGCCGCGTCCACGGCGGCAATCGTGCCGTTGCCCGGCAGCGCCATGCCGATGACCTCGGTGATACAGTTCATGGAGTTGGCGGTGAACATGCCGGAACAGCTGCCGCAGCCGGGGCACGCGGAGGATTCGACCGCGTTGAGCTGAGCGTCGTCCATCTTGCCCGCCTTATATGCGCCGACCGCCTCAAACACGGAGTTCAAATCCATGTCGCCGCTGCCGCCGGGCATGCGGCCGGGCATCATCGGGCCGCCGGAAATGACCATCGCGGGCAAATTCAGGCGGCGCGCCGCCATCAGCATGCCGGGAACGATCTTGTCGCAGTTCGGGATGAACACCATGCCGTCAAAGCCGTGGGCCATGGCCATCGACTCGCAGCTGTCCGCAATCAGTTCACGGGACGCGAGGGAATACTTCATGCCAACGTGGCCCATCGCAATGCCGTCGCACACGCCGATGGCCGGGAACTCGACCGGCACGCCGCCCGCCAGACGGATGCCGTCCTTGACGGCCTGCGCGATGTTGTTCAGGTGGTTGTGACCCGGCACGCACTCCGACTTTGCGCTCACCACGCCGATCAACGGAAGCTTCAGCTCCTCGTCGGTCAGGCCGAGCGCTTTCCACAGGGAACGATGCGGCGCTTTCTCCGGTCCGCTCTTAACGCGATCACTGACTGCCATCTTACAGTTCCTCCACTTTCGTGCCCCAGCTCATCTTGCTGCGCAGATCTTTGCCGACTTCCTCCAGCTGGCTGCCCGCCTCGATGCGGCGCTTGGCGAGGAAGTGGACACAGCCGCTCTGGTTTTCCAGCAGCCAGTTGCGGGCGAAGGTGCCATCCTGAATCTCGGTGAGCACCTTCCTCATTTCCTTCTTGGTCTCCTCGGTGATCAGGCGCTGGCCGATTTCGTAATCGCCGTATTCGGCCGTGTTGGAGATGGAATAGCGCATGCCCGCAAAGCCGTGCGCGAAGATGAGATCAACGATGAGCTTCATCTCGTGGATGCACTCGAAATACGCGTTCTCCGGCTGATAGCCCGCCTCAACCAGCGTGTCAAAACCCGCTTTCATCAGCGCGGTCACACCGCCGCAGAGGACGCACTGCTCGCCGAACAGGTCGGTCTCGGTCTCCTCGCGGAAGGTCGTCTTGAGAATGCCCGCCCGCGCGCCGCCGATGCCCGCGGCATACGCCAGCGCGTAATCCTGTGCCTTACCGGAAGCGTCCTGGTAGACGGCGATGAGGTCGGGCACGCCTTTGCCTTCCAGATACTGGCTGCGGACGGTGTGGCCGGGGCCCTTCGGCGCGATCATCACCACGTCGATATCCTTCGGCGGCTTGATGCAGCCAAAGTGGATGTTGAAGCCGTGCGCGAAGGCGAGGATCATGCCGGGGCGCAGATACGGCTCGATGTCTTTGTGATACATCGCGGCCTGCTTTTCGTCGTTGATGAGGATCATGATCATGTCGGCGACCTTGGCGGCCTCGGCGGTGGTCATGACGGTCAGCCCGGCCTCCTCGGCCTTCTTCCAGCTCTTGCTGCCCTCGTACAGCGCGACAATCACGTCGCAGCCGGAGTCACGCAGGTTGAGCGCGTGCGCGTGTCCCTGAGAGCCGTAGCCGACGATGGCAATCTTTTTGCCCATGAGATAGTCAAGGTTGCAGTCCTGCGCGTAAAACATCTGTGCCATTTTGTTTGTCCTCCTTGTTTTTTCAAAAAGCGGATACGATTGGGGCGCCGCCCCAAACCATGCCAAGAACCGGCGGTTCCTGGATTCCACATTTTATGGTTTTGTATTTATTCTTTCTTTCTTCGCGAAGCGAAGATGATGGGGGTTGGGGACTCGTCCCCAAACAGGTCTGGTCGGTAGCCCTGTTACTCAAAAATGTCCGAACTCATCACGTCGTCGCCGCGTTCCAGCGCGACAACGCCCGTGCGAACCAGTTCCAGAATGCCGTAGTCCTCCAGCAGCCGCATCATCGCGGTGATCTTGTCGTTGTCGCCCGTGATTTCCAGAATCATCGAGGATTTGGTCACGTCCAGCACCTTCGCCTTGAAGATATCCACCAGCCGCATCAGCCCCTCGCGCTCCTTCACGCTCGCGGCGACCTTGACCAGCAGCAGCTGGCGCTCCACGTCGTTGCGATTGCTGAGCACCTGCACCTTCTGCACGCAGATAAGCTTGTAGAGCTGCTGCACCAGCTGTTCGATATGCGCGTCGTCGCCGAGCACCACAATGGTAATGCGGGAGACTTCGCTGTCCTGCGTCGGGCCGACGGCAAGGCTCTCAATGTTGAAGCCGCGCCGGGAAAACAGGCCGGATACGCGGGAAAGCACACCCGGTTCGTTGGAAACCAGCACGCCGACGGTATAGCGGCGCAGGTTTTCGGGATTTATCAGCATATAGCCGCACACCTCCGTCAGTTCAGGCAGAACGAGTCGATCGGCGAACCCGGCGCAACCATCGGCGCAACCATCTCGTCGATATCCAGCATGCACTCGATGATGCAGGGTTCGCGTTTCTCCACAGCCGTTTTAAACGCCGCCGCAAACGCTTCCACCGTATCCACCCGCGTGCCGCTCAGGCCGTAAGCCTCCGCCAGTTTCATGAAATCCGGCCCGCGGTCGAGCGTCGTCTGGCTGTAACGGTGACCGAAAAACAGCGTCTGCCACTGGCGCACCATGCCCAGCGTGCCGTTGTTGAAGATGACGACGATCACCGGGATGTTGTAATACCCGATGGTGGAAAGCTCGGTCAGGTTCATGCGGAACGAACCGTCGCCCGTAATCAGCGCCACCGGCTTTCCCTGAGGATCGCTCGCCGCCGCGCCCATCGCCGCGCCGAGGCCAAAGCCCATCGTGCCCAGGCCTCCGCTGGTGATCAGCTGACGCGGATGCAAGAACGGGAAATGCTGCGCCGTCCACATCTGGTGCTGGCCGACATCCGTCGCGACGGTGATTTCCGGCGCAATTGCGGCCATCTGGCGGAGAATCTTGCGCGGCTCAAACAGTTCGTCGCTCAAATACTCCTCCATCATGCTGCGCGCCTGCTGCATCCACTGCGTGTTATCCTTCTGCTCCACGCGCGGGAGCAGAAGATCGAGCACCACGCGCGCATCGCCCGTGATATGCAGCGTGGTCGAAACGTTCTTGTTGATTTCCGCGCGGTCGATGTCGATGTGCAGCACTTTGGCCTGCGCCGCGAACGTCGCCGCGTTGCCCAGCGCGCGGTCAGAGAAACGCACGCCGACGGCAATCAGCAGGTCGCAGCGCTGCATGGCGATGTTCGCCGCGTGCGTGCCGTGCATGCCCAGCATGCCCAGCATACGCGGATTGTCCGCCGGCACCGCGCCCAGCCCCATCAGCGTGGAAACCACGGGCGCATCCACCCGGTCGGCAAAAGCCAGCAGTTCGCTTTCCGCGCCAGAGAGGATCACGCCGCCGCCGCAGTAAATCAGCGGCTTCTGCGCCTCGGCGATCAGTTTGGCCGCCTGCTCCAGCCGGGGCGCGGCCTTCACCTTGTAGCGTTCCAGCGCCTCGCCTTCGGGGCGAAGCTGCGCCGTCGGATGCTTCATGGAAAGTTTAGGAATCAGCTGCGCGCCGCTGGCCGGCTCGTATTCCGTCTCGGCGATCTGCACATCTTTCGGAATGTCGATCAGCACCGGTCCGGGGCGGCCGCTCGATGCGATATAAAACGCCTCGCGGACGATGTCGGCCAGCTTATCCACCCGCGTGACCAGATAGTTGTGCTTGGTGACGGGCATCGTCATGCCGGAAATATCCGCTTCCTGAAAGGAATCCGTGCCCATCAAACTCTGCGGCACGTTGCCGGTGATAAAGACGATCGGCGTGGAATCCATGTACGCCGTCGCAATCGGCGTCACCAGATTGGTCGCGCCGGGGCCGCTGGTGGCGATGCACACGCCCGTCTTGCCGCTGGCGCGCGCATAGCCGTCCGCCGCGTGTCCCGCGTGCTGCTCATGCGCGGTCAGCACGTGATGAATGCGGTCCTGACGCTTGTAAAGTTCATCGTAAATCGGCAAAACCGCGCCGCCGGGGAAGCCGAACACGGTTCCAACGCCCTGCTCGATGAGGCATTCAATCAGAATCGCCGCTCCGTTGAGTTTCATCCGAATTGTTCACTCCTCCTGATAGTTAAAAAAGCAGCCTCTCACCCCGCTTTAGGGCGAAAGGCTGCTTTCGCGGTACCACCTAAATTCCGTGCCTGCGCACGCTCATTGAGCACACATATCATGCTCGTTTCCCCGTAACGGAGGAAAACCGGCAGACCTACACAGCGCATACGGCATTCAGCCTGCGGCTCCGAGGCGACCAGCCCGCGCGCCTTCGCAGGAGCCTCGCACCGCCGCTCCCTCGCTTAGCGTTTCCACGCGGATTCTTCCTCGTCATCGCCGAAATATTTACAAGTATCTTATCACGACGGCCACAGGCTGTCAAGCCATATTCTTTTGAAAGAATGCGTTATTGGGTCAAATCCTGAATACTTTTCATCAAACAGGTTGACAAGTTGTCTGATGTTCATGTTTCAGCGTGCGGTTCGCCGCTCCTGTCCACCGCCGGAAGCGCCTGCGGCTTCTCTTCCGGCAGATTGGCCCACGCCAAAACACCGCTGGCAATCGCCTGCGCGACCCGCTGGCGGTAATCTTCAGTCAGCAGCAGCGCTTCCTCTTTCGCGTTGGATAAAAAGCCGCACTCCACCAGCACGCTTGGCACGCCCAGCGTCAGAATGTAATAATCTCCGCCGAGCGCCGTTCTTGTCTTTTTGGGGGAGAGTTTTTCGTTCATCGCGTCCTGAATTGCGCCCGCCAAAAGCCGTCCGGCCGGACATCCCTCCCGATAGAACGCCTGGGGCCCGCTCTGGTTTCGCCCCGCGTATTCGTTCATATGAATGGAAAGCACCATCTGCGCGCCGCCGCTTTCGATAATCGCCGCGCGGCGCTGCATGTCCTGAAGCTTTTTGCGAATCGGCGGATCTTCGTCGCACAGCGCATAGTCGTCCGTCCGCGTCATCACGACTCTGGCGCCCTGTGCCTCCAAAATGGCTTTCAGCCTCTGCGCCACATCGAGATTCAGCCCCTTTTCCGCCGTGCCGCTCACCCGCCCGACTGCGCCGCCGTCGTATCCGCCGTGCCCCGCATCCAGCGCAATCACATAACCGGAAAGCTGCCCGCTTTCCTCAACGCCCGCAGCTTCTTCCGTCCGCTGCTGCGCCCGAAAGGTCTGCACAGCGTTTTCCCCGGCGCAGGCAAACAGCAGCGCCGTACACAGCGCGCTGGCCGTGAGCCACGCCCATTTAACCGCTCTCCCCTGCATGGCCGTCCCCCTCTCCCGACTTCGGCCACAAATATGCTGACCGTGCCCAAAAGATGACACGCCTGCGCCATAAAGTTTATATTTCCATCCAATTTTATTTTTTCGCAACCATTCTGTCGAACTTTTCCGCTGGTTATCCCCCGGTTTTCCAACATCTCCCCACAGTTATCCCCCGATTTGTCCACAGCATTTTTTATAGAAATCACAGGAAAATCGACTTTTCCACTAAGTTATCCACAGTTGTCCACAGATGAAACGGCGTTTTTGTCCTCTAACTGTGGATAACGCATTTTATCCACAGTTTTTCTTTTGGAAACATCTGATGTTTCATTTCTTTGCCGCCCATTCTCTTTCATCTCACTTTTTCCCGGTTTTCGACGCTTTTTTCTTGTTTAAACAAGAAAAAAATTCATCTTCCTTTCGCTCTTTCCCCGCCGTCGCTCATCCCCCAAAAGTCGCTCTGGTTTTTGCAGAAATTCAGCGTTTCGGGCACAAGGCAAGAAAATGGAAAATAATTTTTAAAAAAGTATTGACATTCTCTGCAATTCGCGGTATAATCATTTTCGTTCCAAGTGACCGGAATAAAAAAATGAAGATTGCACCCATAGCTCAGCTGGATAGAGCGTTTGACTACGAATCAAAAGGCCACAGGTTCGAATCCTGTTGGGTGCACCACAAAAACCCTTGACGAGCTTCGCGCCGTTGAGGGTTTTTCTTTGTATTATCTACATTTTTTCTTATCTTTCCGTATCTTCTTCTGAATCGCTCAAAAAAATCCTTTGGCAAAATGCGCTTTTTACGGCGTTCTTTGACTCGTTTCGGATTTTTGTGGTAGTCAAAACGGTAGTCAAAAAGAAAAAGAAAAAAGCCGGTTCATCCCCGGCTTCTATCTATAAGATCATCAATTCGGCATCCAAGCACATCCGCCATCTTAATAAGCACATCGACGCGCGGTGAATGAACGCCTCGTTCCCATCTGCTCACATCCTTCTGACTGCATCCCAATGCAGAGGCCAGTTGCCCTTGTGTCATGCCTGCCGCCATCCGTGCCCGCGCAAGCGGCGAATCATTTCCGCGCTCTCGCGGAGCTTTATGCCCTTCCATAAGCTTTCCCTCTTGCCACATCGCCATAATAATGATAGAATAGAAAAGGAAGGGAGAGCGGCGGCGGTGTCGTTCCGCCCTCCCCTTGTGGCTTTGCCTGTCCCGTTGCCCCGGGTCAGGCTTTTTTGTCGTCCGCCATCATTTCTTCAAGATATTTGATGATCTCCTCTTTGTTTTCTGCTTTCTTCGCATACAGCAGAATTTGTTTCAGCACCGTTTCAAACTGCTTGTCGGTCATGCCGACCACCTCTTTTTCATCCATCGTATCCACCGCCTTTCTGTCAGTGGTTTTCCCATCCGACGCATTTATTATATACCATTTTCGGCATTTTGTAAATACTTTTTTCAACTATTTTCATAGTTTTAGAGCAAGAAAAAACACCCCGGAGATTTCTCTCCGGGGCGACACTCACTCAACGGCCTTAGCTGCTTCAATCTGCGGAATTTCAACCGCTTCGAGCTTCGGAACCTCGCTTTGCTCCATTTCTTTGATGGCTGCATCAATGTAGGCGTTCAGACGCTCTTTGTCCAGCACAATCCCATGCGCCTTGAGAATTTCGACCGCATAGTTGAGCTTTTCCTGCCCGTAACCACTGCCATACAGCTTTTCAGCCGCGTAAACGGCAATGTGAACCAGCTCCCGCACATGCTCCTGCTGCGCGTTGGTCAGCATCGCCTTGAAGTACGGCACGGCATATCGCGCAATAATCGCGCCAAGCAGCGTAAGCAAAACCTCGATCAAAGGGGTGATGTCAATGGTAGTCGTCATAGATGTTTCCTCCTTATTATCTGTCAATCAAATGTTCCGTGATATCGTCGCGCACTTTTTTCAGATTTTCGATACCGTTTCCCGTGATTTCGTGATTCAAAAGGGCGTTGACCCCTCTCAATGTGAGCCGCGTCATTTCTTCCTGCTCGGCGATGCGCTTATTGTCTCGGTCGAGGCACTCCGCATGCCGCTTGACTTCCTTTTTCAAATCCTCCTGCGGCTTGGCCATTTCACGCACCGCTTTAATTGCACTGCTAATTAAAACGATGGTTGCCAAAATTCCCGCCAAAACCAGCACAAAGCCGCCCCATTGATCTGGCGTCACACCTGCCAATTCTTTCATCTTTCCCTCCCATTATCCGGCGGCTCCCTTCCCCTCGTCGCCTGTTGTGTTTGTTTTCGTTTTCCGCGCCTCGGTTGTGTCTCCAACCGCCGACTTAAACGCCAGCGCAACAAGCTCACCGATGATGCAGGTATACAGATACTTCGTCAGCTCGCCCGGCGGCTCAAGCCCAAGCAGATAGTAACCGACGAGTGTTACTGCCGCATACACAATAGCCAAACCGATACAGACGGCGACGATGATCTTGCTGTATCGCATCAGTCGTCACCTGCCAGCGCCGCCTGAATGATGGTCATATCACCGTCGCACACCGCCAGCCATTGCTGACGCGTCGCCCGAATCACGATCTGCTCATCTTCTCCAGCAGCTTCCTGCTCACCCACCTTGTTACAGTAGGTCAGCGAACACCAGCCCTGATGCCCCTTGTACGTAACCTTGCCCCAATCCCCATCAACCTCGGTGACAGTCAGTTTCGCGCCGCATGGCATCGTGAGCATATATGCTCCCGTCAAACTGGGGCGTTTGCGTAACCGCAGACCATTTTCATAGGATACCGTATATTCCCCAATAGGGTACTTCACATCAATTTGAGCATCCTCGTCATTCACTTGCCCGTTCACCCCAATCATCCGATGCACGCCCAGCCCGTTCCAACCGTCCTTGGCGGTCAGCTCGGTTTCCACCACGCACCCCCGGCTCTTACTGCTGTGGAGCACCGTACCGCACTCCGTCACCAGCCCGACGTGATTCACGTCGCCCGTACCCACGCCCATAAACGCCAGCATCCCCGGCTTTGCCCCTGCAATGCCTTCCTGCTTCCACGTCAGATCGCGGTACTTCGCGCTGTTCGCATCGCTGTCCCACAGCGCATTGGTTCCCGCCGTGGTATAGCTGCTCACACCGCCCGGCGCTGTACGAATAATCTTTTTAATGAGGTTGATGCAGTCGATCACCTCGTAACTCGTGCCTTTGAGCGCACGAGCCGCCGCAATCGCGTCTGCCGCTTTAATCATCCCGGTCGCTCCCTCCAACATGAATAAACCTGCCGATGCCGACAGCGAGCAGGAACAGCCCCGCCAACACAATAAACACCGTCATGCCGTCATGTTCACCCCTCCATTCGTTCAAAAAAGAGCGGCATTTCTGCCGCCCCGTCCCCGTCGTTTACTCCGCCAGCTCGCCCACGCCGCTGTCCACCAGCAGCTCGCGCACCTGCTCGCGCAGCTTCGCCGGAACCTGCGCAAACGTCTTTTTGCCCAGCATGATCTGCTGCGCCCAAAGCATCGCCATCATATCCTCGCCTCCTTTCCCGAAAAGAATCTGAAATAAAAGCGAGGTCGCCCATTTAGCCATAGACGATCTCGCTCATTTCCAAAATGCACTCGGTCAGCATCGTGTTCTGCTCCTCAAGCTGCGCGATGCGTTCCTTGTCTGTCGGCATCGGCACATGCGGGTCATAATCCGCCGCCTTGCCCCAGTAGCTGTCAAAAGCGGCTTCCACGTCCTCCGCGCCGACGGTTTCCTCCGCCCGCAGAAACGCTTCCTCCGCCTCATAATAGGCATCAGAAAAGTCCTCCCCCGATTGCTCGGTAAGAGGACCTTGAATATTTTTCCTGAGCCAGATATCCGTGCCGCCTCCGGCGCGGGCGACTGCCCTAACCGGCGAGAGCGGCTCGCTGGATCGCACAAAGTCGATCATGCTGCACTTCCTCCCTTGCGTACCTGCCCATCTCCCTGCGGGCAGTCCTGAAAATGCTATACTTGAAGTCGTTTTTTCGCTGCCATCCGCGCGCCTCGATGTGGTCAAACCAGCCATGATAGGAAATCACGCCGCCGCAAAGCCGCTTGGACGGGCGCTTTTTCTGCCGCTTGAGCTTTTCCATGCGTGCATACTTCCGCCGCGCACGAAGGAAAATCCGTCCGCGCATCCGCGTCTTATCGCGATAGACCACATAGCCCATGCCGTCTGCCGGGCTGCCGTGGTGCCTGCCCTGCTTGTCCAGATAGTCAAGCCGATACAGCCGCCAGCAGCCTTTAATCCGCATGCCCAGCTCCTTGCGCATGTACTTTTCAAGCATCCGCTCCACGCGCATCAGGTCGCGCTTGTTGCTGCCAAAAATCTGAAAATTGTCCATGTAGATATCGCAATGCGTCACCATCCGCACGCGCGTCCGCTTGCCCCTGCGCATCTCCCATCGTACCGCCTGCTGCATCAGATAATGCCACGCATACGATATGATGTAGTTACACAGATTGCAGGACAGATACGACCCGATAGATATGCCGCGTCGAACGCGCCGTCCCTGCAAGCCCCCGCCGTCCGAAAACCGCGTTTCCGCCGTCAGCTTGCGCCGGTGCAGGTTGTGCTGTTCCCGCGTCATCTTGTCGATCAGGTACTCCGTCAGCCACAAAAGCTCCGGGTTTCGCACGTCACGCCGGAGGTGCTTCTTGAGCTGCCCGATGGACATGGACGGGTAGCACTTGCGCACGTCCGCCTCGATGGCATAGCGCGATACAGGGCTTTTCCCCACGGCTTTCCCGCCACGCATGGTCACGCGCTGCTCACGCAGCCAGCGCTCGTTAAACTTCTTGCCGTAGATTTGCCCGCGTCCGGGAATCGTCGCGCACTGATGCGGCGCGAATTTCGCGTCAAAAAGCTCCTGCAAACCTATCTTTGCGATGTAATCATAAATCTGTTGAAGCATCGAAGCGATACAAATGTTTCGCTGCTTCTTTGCAATACCGTCTTGAATCTTCCTGATCCGCGCGCGTCTGAGATGAATGTCGTGGTTTTTCAGGCATTTCTGGATATATGCTGCCAGCGTATCGACAACAGGAAAAAGCCGCGAACGCTCCGATAAATCGCGCGCATAGCGACCGACTTCATCCGCGTCCATGTCTGAAAACTCGGCAAGCAGCTCGTGTACATCCCGCCGCGTCCATTTACCATCCAAGCAGGCATAAATGCAATGCTTGATAAAGTAGATGCTGCGGATATTCACGCGCTTACAGTACTGCTTCAAGAAAAAAATACCCCTTTCTGCATCTCAACGGCTTTCGGTACTCTACTAACCGCACGCATAGCCCAGCGTCTATGCGTCCTCCCCAAAGGCTATCCTTCGGTTCATCGGTGCTGGAACGATGGATTTCGGCGACCACTTGCGCGGTCAGCTCCACTGGAGCTCTCTGTCCGGGCAGGCTTTCGCCTGATGCTTTGCGGCACGAAACCGGGTGCAAATATAGGGGTATACATGCAGAAATGCGCAACGACGAGTTCCAGTTCTCATTAGTTAGTCCATTATTCAGATTACGCGCGCGCGGACCACCATTGTTACCATTATTAAGATTGCAGCCCGCCCAGACCGCAAAGACTGAAACACTCGCCATGCACCCGGAGTCCCCTTTGCGCCACGCATTTTTCTGCGTCCGCCGCTCACGCGGCAGGAGGGGTTCCACCCCCTGCTTTCCGGCGCTCTTGTATGTTATCGCTTACCGCTGCAACGGTATCACCTCCGACTCCTGCATTATACAGTTTTTTACAGCTTCACGCAACGGGTAACGGCGGGGGAAATCCCCCGCATGCCCCCTTACGCCGCGGTCGCTGCGCGCCCGCATCGCCCAGTAGCGGAAAGGCGCAACGACGAGTACCAGTACTCAGCAGTAAGCCCAGCAGACAGATGACGCGCGCGCGGACCACCAGAGATACCAGTATAAAGATTGCAGCCCGCCCACACCGCAAAGACTGAGGTCGTATTGTTGGGGAGGTAACGAGCCGAGCAGTAGCCGGTGGTGGAGTTCGCGTTGCACTCCGTCGCTTCCATGACGGACGGATGCTCCGGGTCAAACCCCATGCGGCTGATCCATGCCCACTGGTCGAGCTTCGTGAATTCAAGCGCATAGCCGACCTCCTCGTAGTCGCTGGTGATGGAGGTCGCCTGCTTCGTGCAGTCGTCCACGACATAGATTTTCTCGCCCTTGTGAACTTCATCAGACAGAATAACATATTGATTGCCCCAGACGGTTTCGACATAGCGATAGCGCATGTCGTACTTGCCGCTGGTCAGCGCGTCCGGTGAGCCGGTAGGACCCAGTACCTTGTCCGTACTGCCCGTCCACCACGGCATCGTGGATAGATAAGTCGGCGCGGCGTATTCCGTACCGGAAGCCGTGAAGCTGCCCGTCGTCGTGTCGAAGGTCTTGCCGCTGTTATCGACGTAGATCGCCACGTTGCCATCTTCCAGTGTTTCCTTGCGCGTCACCAGCACGCGATCTGCCTTGGCGTTCATACTGGCATTATAGCGGTCCAGATTCGGATTCGAGCCGTTCAGCCTGTCCGGGTTGCCGATGGATACGCAGCTGCCGACGATGATGTTATTCGCCTGCGATGCCGTCAGGATGAACCGCTCCACGCCCGTTTCCTGCACTGCCGCCGCATACTGGAAATTGTAGCTCAGACAGCCATACACAACGCTCTTTTCGTGCCGCGTCGCGTATTCAATGTCCATCAGGATGGTCAAATGGAACAAATCTTTGCTGGTCATGCCGCAATACTGCGCGCCCTTCTTGCGCATCGCTGTCTGGATGCTGCTGTGGCTGACGTGATTCGCCGGGCATACGCCGCTGCGGCTGCGCGGGATGCCGTTTTCAAGGTCGCCCTTATAGGCTGCAATCGCGATAAATGGGCGAAGCGTCCCGTCAGGACGAACAACGCCCGGAGTCGGAAACCAGCCTTCACCGTGCGGCTCGTCCGATACGGAGTACACGTCCTCATCGTCGCCCATCGTGATTTTGAACCAGCAGGTCTTGAAAAGCACCCAGACATCGCCATTCGTTCCGTCGAGCTTGAAGGCGGGTTCGCCCTCCATCGCCGTGATGATGAACTCGCCGCTTGCATCCACATAGCCGTTACAGCGCTTACTGTTGAAGATCGGCACATGATCAAAATCATTCGCGCCGCGCACCGTGTTCGTAGACGGGTTGGCAATCATCCCCTCCGCGTCATCGCCGCGCGTGCCGACGTTCGCCTTCGTGCTGTTGTCAAAGGATACCGTGTAGATTTTGCCCGTCGTGTACGCATCAAAGCCCCATGCGTTCCGCAGGCTCAACATGCGCTCCCGCAGTGCCGACGCGCCCATGCGCGCATCCACGACCTCGGCAAACTCCGCGCCACCCGCTTCCGTCAGCGCCGCAAGACGCGCATCAATCGTCGCCGTCAGCGTATCAGACAATCCGTTGGCTTTGCTGATTGCCTCCGCGAGCTGTGCTTTCAACGCGGTCAAATCGCCCACGTTGGAGAACAGCATCCAATATGAATCATTCGGCGGTTCATTGCCTTTCGTGGGTGTCTCGCTGATATATACATAAGATTTTCCGTCCGGCTGCGTGACATGCTCGAACATACAGTATTCATGCGTACTGTCATAGGCCCCCGTAAAGGCCAGCAGCACATAGCCCAGCGGCAAATCCTGATAAAGTTCATTTGCCATTAACCCTCACCACCAATCTTCTGTCCTTGATTAGAAATTGAATCGCAGAAAAGCCATTCGGCATCCTCATCACGAGCTGACGCGTTGCCGGATTGATATAGAATGTAGCGTAAGCAAAATTGGAAGTCGGGATGCCCAGCGCAACCGTCGTCTTGGCCGCGGTCTGCGTCACCTGCGCAGTCGGGTCGGCGCTCGGCGGCAGGCTTTCCACCTGCACTTCAAAGTCAGACAGCTTATCCGCCGCCTCTTTCGCCCTCTGCGCCTGCTCTTTGCTTTCCTTTTGTGTGGCGGTATGTTCCTTCACCCGCGCCGTTTCCGCCGTCACGCGCCCCTTCTCGGCTTCCACGCGGGCGTTCTCCGCCTTGATGCGGCTGCTCTCGCCGGTTGCCCGTGCCTGCTCAACGCTGACCCGCTGCTCCTCCGCTTTGGCGCGGCTGTTCTCGGCGGTCGCCCGGCTCTGTTCTGCCGTCGCCCTTGCGCTTTCACTCTGAACCCGCTGGTTTTCGGCTGTTACGCGGTTTTTCTCGGCAGTTACTCTCGCGCTTTCATTTTTCATCCGCTGATCTTCAGCAGTTGCACGGTTCTTCTCGGCGGCAATCCTCGCGTTTTCATTCTGAACCCGCTGATTTTCCGCTGTTTTGACCGCCGTATTCGTTGCCACGGTTTCCTTGGTTGCCGCTCTCATGTTGGCAACCTCTGCAAGCAGCTCTCTGACGCTCGGAAGCGTATGAGACGGGTCGATGATGATTTCACCATTGGCCTTGGTCACCATCAGATAGATCCGTGCGACAGATACGATTGTCTCATCTCCATCAGCAATCTGCATCGTACATTTCAAGCGTCCCTCAACCTCATAGCACGACTTATCCAGTTCGGCCACCGCATAGCCTTCACTGTCAAAAGCCGCATCAATGTAGCGGGTCGCCGTATCCTGCCGCTCCACGCATAGCATTGCGCGCAATTTTGCCGTATCGATGATCTGGCCATTAAGCACCGTTTTGACGCAGACCCGATGTGCCTTGGAATCGCCGACGCTGGCAAGCGTATTCCAGATCATGTCGTCATTCGGTTTTCCCAAATCAACGATGACCTTATATACATGGCCTGTCATTTTTTCACCTTCTTCATATCAGTAATTTCCTCCCGTATAGGAGGTAACGAACGTCTGCACAAAAAGGTTCGCTCGGATTCTCGTCAACTTGTCCGGCACAACAGACACCTCGTGCCATGTTCCGCGCATAATCCTCCCGTTGCTGTCCTTGCTCAAATATGGAATCACGTCAATTTCGTTTCCGTTCACCTTTTCGGCCGGAATTTCTTCGCCATCCACTCTGATTGTCACACTCGACGCGATATCGCCCTCATAAATGCCATATTGAATTTCATGCGTATGGCTCGGAAGCGTGAAGGAATGGCTGTGCGCCGGAACGCTCACCTTATGCGTATGCGCCGGAATTTCAATCGAAATCGCCGGAACGGTAACGGCCACATTGACCATGTGGTAGTGGGAAAATTCATGCCGATGCGTGATATCATGCACATGATTTCCGATGGGGTGCGTGTGCCCGTCTATCGTATGCCAATGGCTCATGCCATGCGTATGAGATGACAATCCATGCGTATGCGCATCCATCGTGTGCCAATGGCTCATGCCGTGCGTATGCGCCGAAACCGTATGACTGTGCGCATCGAAGTTATGCCAGTGACTCATTCCATGCGTATGTGCCGGAACCGTATGGCTATGCGCATCGAAGTTATGCCAGTGGCTCATGCCGTGCGTATGCGCTGGAATAGAGTGCGTATGGCTACCAATCGAGTGTTTGTGCGCAGTCTGCGATAAACTGTGCGTATGATTCGGCGTGCTGTGCGTATGGCTTCCGATGCTGTGATGATGCGCATTCACCGTATGGCTGTGCGACCCCTGACTGTCTGTACCAGGCGACTTCGTACCCGTCGATTTATCTGCTGAAACCTTCGTAACGCCGCTGGAAATTGCGCCCGTCGCGCTCGCGCCAGTGGATAATCTATGGTTGTGTCCAATACCGATGGAAAACGAAAAGGTGTGGCTATGGCTGTTCACCGTGTGGCTGTGCGAGCCTTGGCTGTCCGTGCCGGGACTCGCATCGCCCGTATCTCCGCTGCCGCCGCCTGTCGTTCCTGCACCGCTGCTGGTGACGCTGATATCTACGGTATTGGTTTTGGTGTTCAGCTCACCGCTGCCTCCTGACGTTCCGCTTCCGCCACTGTCCGTAGACAGCTTTGCGCCTCCCGCGTTCTGCGGCGCGCCCGTGCTTCCTCCGCCGCCGGAACCTGTTGAACCGCCGCCTCCGCTGTCCGTGGACAGCTTTGCGCCTCCAGCGTTCTGCGGTGCGCCCGTGCTTCCTCCACCGCCGGAACCCGTTGAACCGCCGCCCCCGCTGTCCGTGGACAGCTTCGGGCCTGCCTCATTTCTTGGTACACCAGTATTCCCGCCGCCGCCGCTCTGCGTTGAACCGCCGCCCCCTGCATCGGTATTCATCATAGCGCCAGCTTCATTGCGGGATATGCCCGTATTCATCTCGGCAGACATTCCCGTTGTTCCCGTCGCAACGCCCGTATTCGACATGTTGTCGCCATCAAACGTTTTGGCGAATCCCGTATTGGCATTGACAGCCCCATCCTGCATCGGTGTGCCGCTGGTGATTGCCTGCGCCACGGTACGCTGCGGCACAGATACCGTCGTTGCGCCTCCGGCCTCGCTCGTCTGCGTACTGCCGCCGCCTTCCTGCGTCGTGCGAACATCGCCGCCGCCCGCAGCCGCGCCCGTCTCATACGCTCGGAAATTCTCAAGTTTCCAGCTCAAGAGCACCTGATTGATTTTCGCGCAGGCCGTCGGCACATAGAAGTTCATCACCGCCGGATGCGACGCATCCGCATTGTCGCTGGCCTGCATGGCGTACAGATTTGTCGCGCCCTGTGCATACTGCGCCGTGATGGCCGTTTTGGCCGATATGCTTTCCAGCGTACTGGACACATCCGAAGATTGAGTTGCAATCTCAACGGTCATATCCAGCGGGTTTCCTTCGATGTCGCTTTTTTCGACTGACACAATGCGTTTGTCGAGGTCAAGTTTTGCTCGTGTATCGTTGAGACGCACGAGCTTTCCTTCGTCGATTAAATCCCATTCCAGCCCCGTCACGCGATGAAAATCCAGCGCTTTGACGGTATAGCTGTACATCGGGTTTTCAAGCTCACGCAAATAGGCTTTGCCCTTCGCAAAGAGCGTCGCTTCGTCGCTGATGGAGCTGTCCGTCAGTAGCTTGCTGATGACACCATACTTGCTGATGTTGGGAGAATCAATATAGCTTTTCCCGGTCGGATTGACCGTTCGGATGCTTGTCTGGTTCACACCTTCGCCGCTGCCCATGCAATACAGCCGTGTACAGAGATTGGAGATATCCCGTCCCCGTTTGATGCTCTGCTCATTGCGGCCGTAACGCACCTCGCAGTTGCGTACATCATCCGCCCGCACGAGGCTTATTGTCCACGGGTAGCTGTCCGTGTCATACGTCCAATGATAGTCGCTGTCGAAACACTTCGGGATTGAAAAAAGCGCGTTGAGCAAATCTTCCTTTTCCCACGAATACTGGAACTGATATCGAAAATCGCATCGCCCAAGCTGCCAGCGCTTCACCGTCTGCAAGCTGAGCAAATGCCGGATGATATCCTCGGTATAAACGCCAGTACCGCCCATTTCCAGATAGCCGTCAATGCGGTCATCAAACAAGAAGGCGATTACATGCTCCAGCTCATATTGAATGAACTCTCCTTCGCCCGTGATATCCGATTCGGGCTGATCGCAGATTCGATATTTGCCAACGGATTTGTCGCCGTCCACGATGTCCACGATGCCGTGAACCGTTTCGCAGAGGTCGTTGTCCGCATCATCATCGGCAGGAATTTCAAAACTCGCCGTATGCAGGTCGTTGAACATTCGCTTGTAGCCCACCTTGGAAGCATGGCGGATGGTTCCGATGCGCGTCATATCGCGACTGTAAATCGGAATCCTCAATTACAACCACCTCGCCCGTGCGCTCACCGTCACCGAAACCGCTGCCGCCGATGCGCTCATAATCTCGATGTTCACTGCGTTCGGAGATACAGAAGGAAAATCGCCCTCGTAGAGTGCCGAAATCATGCTCTGGCCGCCGCAAACCACAGACAGGTTTTCTCCATCCACTCGCAAGCTCTGGCCGCTCGTGAGCGAAAATCCGCCGCCATACAGCCGCGTTTGCCTCTGCTTTCCGAGTCTGTCCCTGTATCTGATGCGAAAATCCAAAATCGCCGCGCTGCCCGTATTCGTCACATCCAGCGTAAGCGGCGTTGTATAGCCCATGCCGCGCGAAAAGACCTTGCTCAAGTCGATGGTCTGCCACGCCCCCGCCGCTAAACTCACAGCCTGCGTAGCAGTGCTCATCGCCGCATCCTGCCATAAAGGCTGCTCGGTAAACGAGATATCCAGCACGCCATTTTCCCATTTATCGCATGTCAGCGAGGCTTCATCCTCAATCTCGGCCATAATCGACCGACTGATATCCGCATCCATCACCAGCTCCGCGCGTCCTGCTTGCAGCAGCCACGCCGCGACATCGTGCATCCGCTGTGCGACCTGCTCATCAGTCAGCCGCGTCCCTTCCTGCTCTCGATTGACGAAGTAGAGCTTTCCGCTGATTTTTCGCTCTTTGAGCATCAGCTCAGCGCGTTCAAAGCGCAATGTTCCCGCCGTGCCGGACACCTCATATTTGTTCAACACAGGTGCCGGAACGGCCGTCCTCTTATCCAGCACGAACATGCAGCCCATATCATTCAAGCAGTGCTTTCCGCCAAAGGTGAAGTTGTCCGCACACGGGTCTGCTCCGCCAACGGGTTTATCGTCATACAGGCGATACCGCCGATAATCCACACAGGTGAATGTTACCTTGAGCCGCGCCGAAGTGCCGCTGTATGTTGGCGCCTCCGTCCCCGTGCAGCGCGCTTTGTAATATGTGCCGCCCATGCTGTCAAAGTGCAGCTTTTCTTCACCGCTTTCCTCCAGCCACACCCTGACCTTTTCGAGCAGCAGCGGCAACGCCGACCTGTTTTTTGCCCGTACAAGCAGCTCTACTTCGATTTTGCGCACCGTCGGTACGCCGACACAGGCCAGCACCGCGCCCCTGCGCGTCACCGTCTGCCACTCTTTTTCAGCCAAAAAACACTCGGACACGGAAGTTACCTTCACGCGTCCGAGCTGTTCCGGCTTCATCCCGGCAAATTCCATCAAATCAGCACCCCCTGTGCGCTGCGGCCTGATACTGTTCGCCTTGTTTTCTCCGCGATAGACTTTGAAACGGTCGGCGCAGTTTTCCGTCCAACCTTTTCGCCGTCCATTACCACATCGCCGCCGAGCGCCCCGGATTCGATGAGCCTATCCGCAATCGCTCTGCCGACTGCGTTCGTGTATGTGTCCTGATTTTCGCCATTGGAGAGGCTGTTCGCCGTCTCCTCGGCGTTCTGTCGAGCATTGGCGCGCGCCGTCAGTACCGTGCCGACAGACGGGTCAGAAAGCCGCGTCTGCGCCGTCATGGCGCGGATGGTATCTTTCACCGCCTGTGTGGCTGCTGCGGCCATCATGCCGCCGGAAAGGCCGATAGCGCCGCCCTCGTCCATATCCTGACCGAGCGCAAGCGTTTCCCTGCTGGGGCTGTGTGCGTCGGCCGCCTTGCGCATAGCCGATACCGCATTGCGTACAACAGTCCGCGCCGTGCTGGACAGCATCCCCGCCATCGAGTTAATGCCGCTGATAATGCCGCGCATCAGGTCATTGCCGAGGCTGTACCCCGTGCTGCCGTTCAAACTGCCGCGCATTGCATTCACCACCGCATTCCCGGCATTTCGTGCCGACAGCGCCGCATTGCCCTGCATGGCCTGAATCCCGATAGATACGTTGGTCATCGCCATACGCGCTGTATTGCCGAAGCTCTGAACAGTCGGCTCAAAGGTGGTGTTCATCGACGCAACCAGCCCTTGAACAGCGGTTGTAATGTCCGTTTCTTTCCCTGAAACGCCGTCGCTCACACCTGTTCCAATGTTTTCGCCCGTGGTCTGCGCATTGCTGGCCGCAGTCGTGAAGTTCTCTGGATCCGTCGTCGTGTTCATCGAGGCAATAACAGAGTTCTTCGCGCCTTCCGTTCCCTGCTCTGCGCCGCTTCCATAACGCCCCATGTCTGCCTTGCCTGCGGTCTCCATGAAATCGCCCACCGCCCCGGTGATCTGCTCCATGCCCGTATTCAGCGCATCCGATGCACTGTTCCAGATGCTTTCGTCTCCCAGCGCATCGGCCAGCGAAGCCGGAATCTCAATACCCAGCGAATTACAAAGTGCAATCAGCGCATCCGTACCATTGCCGAACGCATCTTCAAACTGCTCAACTGCCGCTTGACCAGCCTCATACAGTTCTGGATATCTCTCCTGCAATCCGTTCGCCATTCCGGCAACAATCAATCCCGCCACCATCATGGCCTGTTCATTAGAGATTTCCGCTCCATCCTGAAAACCATTGATGACCGCCTGATACAGTGCCACGCCGGCCTCGCTGAAATGGCTTTCATACTGTGCCAAAACGCCGTTGATATCGAACTTTTCAAGGGACAGATACGCCGCAACCTGTTCGAGCAAAGTACCCTGCTGTTCACCGAGATATTTGGTGACAAGCTGGCTGCCCTTCATCGTCGCGCCTTCGGCATTGGTGAACATCATATCGGAAACCTTCGTCCAGTAGTAGTCCGTCTCAATGCCAAACCAGCTCATTACGCTGTCCAGCGCACTGGTGAAGATTGACCCCATCATCTTCATCAGCCCCTCGCCGATGTTAAGCATGCCGAGTGCAATACCCTTGCTGAGCGCAAAGACAAAATCTGCGCCGCACTGCACAATCTTGGTCAGCCCTTCCGGGGAAAGGATGTACCCGACAATCGCGCCCGTGATATCTCCGAGAGCGTCCATGCCGTTGATGATACCCTTGCCGAGATTCTGAACAAAACGGGTTAAGTCCGGCGTTGTCACGATATTGTTGATAGCGTCGATAATCGCGCCCACCAGACCGGCGGCAACCGTCCCAACTGACGTTCCCCAGTCTTTTTCGTTAATCAGTTCCAGCAGGCTTCCAATCGCCCCGGCAATATCTGCCGCTGCTGTGATGGTTTTCTGAATCCCAGTCACAACGCCGCCAAGCAGGCCGGATGCCAGCGCAGAAAACGCCGCTGTGAACGTGTCCCATGCGCTGAAATCTTTCAAACCGCCGACAAGCTCTGCCACAAATTCGGCGGCTTTTGCTGCAAAGGTGGCCTTGTTGCTGATGATGGATGTAAGAATCGTCGAGGCCAGCGCGGACAGGTCGCCGATTTTCGCTGCCAGCTTTTCAGGCGTAAGCGCTTTGAAGCTCGCGGCAATCTGACCGACAATCTTCTCGCCTGCGTCAGACCATGCCCCGCCGTTTTCTCCCTCATCGCCGAGGAACAGCTTCTTAAGCCAGTCTCCCGCCGCGCCGAAGCCGCTCTTAATCCAGCCCCATACGGTGCTGCCGACATCTTTCCACGTACTTTCTTCGGTCAGCGTGTCTCCCAGGATTAAGCCTTTAAGCCACCCTGTCACGGAAACAAAGCCGCCCTTAATCCAGCCCCAAATCTTCGCCCCCGCATCGCCCCATGTGCTCTGGTCGGTCAGCGAATCGCCAAGAATCAACCCCTTGAGCCAATCCGAACCGAAATGGAACGCCCCTTTAATCGCTGCAACAACATCTGCCCATTTGAGCGTTTTGATGTAGTTTTTTGCGTCTACAAAAGCCGTCTGCACCGTCTTGCCGAGGCCGCGAAGCGTTTCTTCAAGCGCCGTCAAAACGGTGACACCCAATTCGCCCCACTTCACCGCCTTGAATCCCTTGAAAATACCCTTGGCCAGATCAATTCCAGCCTCCAGCAAATTCGGCGCATTGCGGATTGCTGCGGTCAACACGGATACCGTGGCCGAGACGACGGACGGAATCAGTTTTGGCGCGCCTTTGGCGAAACCGTTCAGTAAAGACGTTACCGCCTGTGCGCCAACCTGCGCCACATCCGCTGCATTGTCAGACACAACGTCCGCCAGCGACGAAATCAGGTTCATTCCCACTTCGGCCGCCTGCGGAACAATTTCAGCAAGCCCCGTTTTGAGTGAGGCGGCCAGCTTGGGAATACGCCCGGAAATATTCTTGATGGTCGATTGAACCATTTTATCAAATGCCTTGAGCTTCCGCGCCCCGATTTGGGTATACTTTTCAAACGCTTTGCCCATATCGTTGCCCGCATCCATCGCGGCAGCCCCAAAAAGCAGGAACGTTCCCGCCACAATGCCCAGCGGGCTGACCAAAGCCGCAATCGCCGGGGCAATCTTCCCAGCCAGCATCAGCGCTTTGCCTCCGTACATCAGCGCAGGGCCAATCGCCGCCGCTAAAATGCCAGTCTTGAGGATGACCTGCTTCATCGGACCATCCAATGCGTTGAACTTGTCCACGAGCCCCGTCATACTCTGAATGGTCTTTCGGATTGCCTGCTCATTCAGCGTGAACAGCGCCACATACGCGCCCTCAACGGCAGATTGAAACAGCGTCCAGTCGCCCTTGGCATTGGCAAGCACTGTCGCCGCCATTCGATCCGTTGCGCCCTCGCAGTTATCAATGGAAGCCGCAAGTTTATTAAAGTCTTCATCGCTGGCGCTCACGATTGCCAGCAGGCCGGACATTCCCTCCTGCCCCGCCAGCGTCGCGGCGTACAGCGCCTTTTCCTGTTCAGTCAAGCCGGAGAATTTCCCGCGCATTTCAGTCATAAGCTGACGCAACGGTTTCATCTCGCCCGTCGATGTCGTCATGCTCAAGCCGAGTTCTTTCATCGCCGTCTTGACTTCCTTAGTCGGCTTGGAAAGCCTCGTCAATAAAGAGCGAAGCGCCGTGCCGGATTGGCTTCCTTTAATGCCTGCATTGGCCATCAATCCGATGGCGATAGCCGCATCTTCAATGTTATAACCGAGTGCGCCCGCCACAGGCGCAACATACTTGAAAGTCTCGCCCATAAGGCCGACGTTCGTATTGGAATTGGAAGATGCCTGTGCCAGAACATCAGAAAAATGGCTTGCATCGCTGGCTTTCAATCCGAACGCAGTCAGCGCATCCGTAACGATATCCGATACATCAGCCAAACTCTCGCCGGAAGCTGCCGCAAGGTCCATAATTGGCGCAAGGCCATCGAGCATATTGTCCGTTTTCCAGCCTGCCATTGCCATATATTCGAGTGCCTGTCCCGCCTCGGTGGCCGTGAACTGCGTCGTCGAACCCATTTTAAGCGCTTCCGCGTTCAGTTTTTCCATTTCTGCCGCCGAGGCGCCGGAAATTGCTTCGACGCGGGACATCTGCGAGGTGAAATCCATGCCGGCGCTCAAAATACTTTTGCCTATCCCCTTGAGCGGGTCTGTGACCATGGATGAAAGCGTCGAGCCTGCTCGAATCATATCCGCGCCGATGCCTTCCAGCTGCGTCTCAATGGTGCGAATCGTCCCCGTCATGCCGGACGCATCCAAATCAAAGCTGGCAAACAGTTCGCCGACCTTTAACGCCATGTTCTCACCGCCTTAAACCGAAACAACAGACGAAAAAAAGGCCTCCGCTGCTTTGCGGTCAGCCTCATCATCGCCCTCTGGATTTCTGCGTTGTTTGTCCTGCTGTGCGCGGATGCGTACCGCCACTGCTCCATACGGAGACAGGTTGCAGGACAGCGCAACGAAACGCCGCCATGACAGCCCCTCGATCTGCTCGGCGAGATTGATGCCGTAATCCCGCTGGAAATCGGCTTCAATCGCATCCCAAACGTCGAGCAGACTTACTTTTTTGCCGCGTCCCCCGGCAGCTTGGAGCGGCTGTCCTCATCGCTGAGTTCCTGCCCATCTTCTTCATCGAAATCTTCAACGCCGTTAATCAGCGCGAACGTTTTCTGCACGAGCAGCGACAGCATATCTACCGTCATGCCAGATTCGCAGATTTCGGTCATCGCCTTTTCGCCAAACAGCGCATCCGCCGCCGTGAAGATCATCTTGCTGTACGCCGCATTGCGGGAACTCTGGTCAGCCAGTTTCTCCGCACGCGCCATCATCAGCGGTACAATGGCCGGAATTTTGGGCGGAACGGAATAATCCTTGCCGCCGACGCGCACCGTGAGGTTTTCACCCTTCGCTTCCTGCATAAACGTATCAAACTCAAGCACTTTAGCCATGTGTTTTTCCTCCATTCATTTCAAAAAAAGAGGGAGAAGCACTCCGCTCCTCCCTGTTATATGTGCTGCCACTCTTACGAAGCGGCCGTAACGGTCACGGCAATGCTGGCCGTTTTCGCACCATTGACGCTGGTGATGACGATGTTCGCCGTGCCTTCACCAACCGCCGTGAGTGTAAAGCCGCTCTCGGTGATATCCGACACCTGAACAACGCTTCGCCTGTTGTTGGTCACGCGGAATCGCTGATTCGACGCATTTTCGGGCGTGAACTCCACGTCGATGAGCTTCGGGCTGTCGCCGACCTTCATTGCCAGTGTGGACGCCGCCGTGCCGCCTGACTTGGCCGCGATGGCCTTCACCTGCACATACTGAATCGGTTCGGCTTCGCCGACCTGTTCCAGAGACCACGTCACGCTGTTATCGCTGTCGTCGCTCGACTCCTCGGCGCTGGTCACAACATAATCCGCAATCCAGCCGTGACCATACGGGTCAACGAATTTGAGCGTACAGTCGGAATCGCATCCGCTCATTTCGGCATACTCGTTCAGCATCTCCTGTCCGGGGTCAACCTCGCCGGTCGATTCAACAACCTTCTTGTCGCCCTCCAAATCACAGGAGCTGGAACGCTTAGTGATGTACGGCTCCGCCCAGATATCGGTGTCCGCGCTGCCGTCCTCGGTTTCGCCCTCAATGGTGCGCGTCAGGCTGGTCAGGCCATAAATCCGCACAAATTGCTGCGTGGCAACGTCGAGAATCGACACCACCCAGTTGCGGATATTGACAGGGCAACCGTTTTTTCTGCCCTTCTTGCCCATGTGCTTCCCTCCAATCAAAAGTCACAGTAATAAATCAGATAGTTGCTGGAATACAGCTCGCGTCCCTTCGTATCCGTGCCAAGTCCCTGCGCAGAATTGACGGTTTCCACCCGCACCCTTGCGCCATCCCCAGCCAAGAATCCGATAAAGCCCTCCAGCTCTTCGGTAATCCTGCATGCCGTTTCATACGGCCATTGGGTATTGCCGACACCGCCGCGCGTATAGATTTGAATCCTCGCGCCGTCTTTGCTCCCCGAAAACCCTGTATCCGTGGAAAAAATGCAGATTGCGCAATCCGGGCTGTCCGGCAGATGCCCCCAGAAGATATTCCCGTCCTGTTCTTCCGTGGCGCATAAACCAAGCCCCAAAAATTCAAGATGGTTGGCCACCTGTTCAATTAGATTCACGCGCTTCATCCTCCAAGGTCTTCGCCCATTGCGTCCGCCAGCACGGCCAGCGCTTCCCTCTGCACGCCCTTATCATTGATGGGGTCTTCCAAATACTTGGCCTTTCGGCCTCGCTGATGGCGAAAATGCCGATTCTCATGCTGAACGACTGCATACGGCGTATCGTATGAAATCGTGCCGGATAAGCCATCCTCCGCCACATCCACAACGCAGGAGTTTTTCAGCGGCCCCATGTCCAACGGCACCTGATCTTTAGAGACAGATGCGATATGGTCAAGCATGGCGAACGTTCCCCTTTTGCCGCCAGACTGCACCTGCCGCTGAATCAGCGCTTTGTCGATTTTGACGCGCACCTTGCCGTGCCTGCTCATTCGAGCTGCACCTCCAGATGCGAATATGCCCCGAATCCGTGCATTTGGCTGCACTGAATCACGCGCATTTTCGTACCTTCACACTCGACGATGCTGTTCACGGGAATCGGCGGCATTGGGCAGAACATCAGCGCGGAAGCTACGGTTTCAACGATGGAGCCATCAGGATTTTTATAGACAACCTTCGTCTTTTTCCCGAACTCCATCCTGCATTTTCGTACTTCTTCGATGCCATACAGCGTCTTTCCGCCTGCATAGCGCTCAAACGGCTTAATGCGCGCCTCCTGCGTCATCAGCATATCAATCAGGGACATGCTGTCATCCTCCCTTCAAGCCCGCGATAAAGCAGCCCTGCCAGCAACAGCTCACTGTATGCCGCATCACAAATCGTCTTGCGGGTCAGCTTGCCAGTGAACGCCGAATCATCAAACGATGCCGAAAAGTGGCCGATTGCGACTGACGTTACCCCTTCGGGTAAGCTCATGCCCACAGCCGCGCGCCGCTGACGCTCGTGTTCAATCTGATAGTTGACAGCCCGCTCAAATGCGGCACGCTCAAAATCGCTGATTGGTACATTCGGAAAGATGAATCCGCTCATCTTCGCCCGCATGTTAATCAGGTCGTTTTCCTCAATGGGCATTGGCTTATCTTCATCTCCTCAAATAAAACTTCGGGCGGACAACCCATGCCCGCCCGATACCTTCCAGCTTACGCGCCAGTCGCGGTATACTTGGCCGTAATCGTCACGGTGCTGCCGTTCACGCGTTCCACAGTGACCTTGGCCTCGGAGGACTTGGGCAGACCGCTGATATTGGCCGCGCCGAACGTTGCCGGGAACATATACCCTTCCTCGGCGGTCAGCGTCACCTTGGCCGTATAGGCGGTAGAGGCCGCAAAGCTGTCCGCTGCCGGCAGCCATTCAATGCCTGCCGTATAGCCGTCGCCGCCATCGTGCGCGGCCTGCGGGGTTGCCGCCTTGACGGGCTTCGTCACTTTGAACGTCGCCGCATCAATGGTATGAACGGTCGTCGGCAGAAGCACGGCAAACGGGTAGTAGTCCGTGCCGGAAACCATGTTCACCGGCTTCGGCAGCGCCCAGCCAAGGCGCATGACGGCTCGAATCGCGCAGCAATCCTGCTGGGCGAGGTTGAGCAGCACCTTGCCGGAATCGTCGGTGAGGGATGCCTCCGTCAGAATCTTGTAGGTGATATCCTGACGAATCGCATAGCGCATGAGGTTCCAGTTACCCGCAAGCAGAAGCGCCTGCTTGCCGTCGAAAGAACCATTCATCGGGAAATCAATCTCGCTGCCGTTCAGTTCATACAGCGCCTTACCCGCCGCGCCGTTGCTGTACGCCAGTCGGAAAATCGGCTGGCGATTCGCATCCACCGCGCCGCGCAGCTTCGCACGAAGCTGAAGCGCGCCGATAAACGCATCAACGGGCAGGCCCTTTTCCTCAACGAGCGCAATCACGCCGTCCTCACCGTTGATGTCCTGATACAGGTCGCCAGTCATCGGGCGCACCTTGCCAGCCTTAATCGCACCGCTGACCAGACCTTCCGGCCACGTGTCCGGCTTGTTCGTGCCGTGGAACACGGCCATGTCGATGACCTTGGCGAATGCCTCCTCGATGCGCGGCTGCACCTCGCCCCAGATGTCGTAATCCGCATCATCCAGCACCGCGTCAGGAATCGGCACGATGACGGCGACTTCCTCCGCCACAATGTTGACCTTTTCCCACGTCAAACCGCTGGTCGGCTTGAGGCCAACGTCGCCATTCACAAAACCAGCAGCCACAGAGCCCGTCAGCACGGGAATCTTCTGCTGCTTTGCCGTCATGTTCGGCATGCGGTAGCCACGGCGCAGTGCCACAGAACGCGTCGCAACGTTCTGAATAATCGTCTTGGACACCTGCTCGGGAATAAGCGCTTCCGCGCTGTTGCGGTTAATCATGTTCATGTTGTTCTCCTGTCTGTCCTTTCGGACGGTCGATTATCGGCCTGCCGCGCGGCGAATCTCATCATTCACCTGCTGGTTGGTCGTTTCTGCGCCTGCGCCGCCGCTGTGCGAATCCAAACCGCCGCGGCCACCGGGCAGATTGCCGAAAAGATACGGCTGTGCGGTTTTCATCGGGTTGAGCTGATCATCCAACCCTTCCAGCTTCCCGTCCTTCTGCGTCACCTTGTCCATGTCGATCAGGCGCACCAGCAGTTCGGGGTCTCGCGCGCCTGCGTTGCGCAGTTCCGCGAGAATCAGCCCCTTCTTCGCGCTGTCGGCGATGGTCTTATCCCGTGCAGCCAAGTCGGCGGTCAACTGTGCGACCTGCTGATTAAGCGTGGCCACGTTCGCCCCGGCTGCCTGCGCCTGTTGGAGCTGGGTGTTCAGTTGGGCAATCTGCGAACTAAGCTGTCGCTTGTCCGCGTCGTATTTGGTTTTGGGAATGTACGTTCCATCTCCCACATTGGCGAGTTGGATGCCCTGCGCGGCGGCCATCTTCTCGGCAAATTGGCCGAAAAGCTCCTCACCGAGAACAGGCTTGAGGTAATCATAGTTCGGGGTATCAGGCATTTGTTTTTTTCCTCCTCTTTCTGGTCATCCGCTTTGACTTTTGGACGGGCTGTCTCCCGCTCGGCGGAGCGCGCGAAACCCGCGCGCCGGGCAAAACAAAAGAGCGTTCTTCAAAAAGAATCGCTCTGATGGTCATGGATTATTTGATGCTCGGCAGACCGGCATCCTCCAGCATTTGCGCTGTATCGGCTACGAACTGGCTCACAGCCTCCTGCACATCCTGCTTATGCGCCGTGCAGTAGTCCTTGTCGATCTGCTCAATCTGGAAGATGGTTTCGCCGGAATCATAGGACAGCCGCAAGGCAAGCACCTGCCGCTTTTCTTCATCCCGAAGCGTCCTGCTAAAGCTCCTTCTCTCCTCATTGCCAGTCAGCATGAATTATTCTCCCTTCTTTTCCGCCTGTTCGTTGGAATTGTTGATCATGGCTTTCAGCCTGTCAAATGCGTCTATAACGTTGGCCGCCTTATACGCGCTGCATACATGACGGCGAAAAAGCTCGCTCTGACAGGTATGATAATGCAAATCCGCCAACGCACAGGCGTTGAACAGCTCATAGATCTGCTTCGCATCTTCCATCGTCAGACAAACCGTATTTTTCTGCATCTGTTATGCCTCCTACTTTTTCATTTTTCGCGCCGCGTCGCTGAGCTTCACCCTGCCGCCCTCGCGGTCATAATGTCGAAGAAGGGTCGTCGGCGCACTCTGGATGTGCTGGCGTGTAATCCGCTGCCACTTGCGCACCATGGTGAACGCTTCCCGTTCTTCCTCCGGCGTTGCCGCTGCTGCCTGCCGCCGTTTATACCTCCGAATCTGCCGCTCACAGTACCGTTGGCGGCTGCGGGCTGTATATCCTTCGGACGGCGGCTGTACAGCCTGCGGCCGACTGCGCGGTGTTCCGTGCGTGATGCCCTCGTGATAAATGGAAATGTGATGCAGACACCGCGGATGAAAAACCCCTGCGGCGTAAGCATCATCCAAGCTCGGATAACGATGATTCGTCCCCGAAACGGAAACCACAACGCCCTGCCATGCTTCACAAAGCGGGCAAGCATCCATGTGCGATGAAATCATCGCCAAATCATAACCGTAGCTCTGCATGGTATCGGTATACCCGCTGACGGTCGCCTGCGTGATTGCAGTCAGCACCGCCATTTCCGCGTATGTTCCCATCTGCCACGTCCGCCCGGAACGGTCAACAAAAGATGATATGCCCTTATCGGCAAAGTCCCGAAGGGCGCGCCCAACCGCTTCCCGATAGGTGATGCTGCCCGTTGCCACGAGCGCCGACGCATCGGCTATCACATCCGCATACGCATCATCGCATTGACGGAGAATCCTTCGGTCTGCCGCATCCAGCCGCCTGTTGAGGTCGGACAAGATATCGGCTACCTTCGCGCTGTTCGGCGCAATATGTAAAACACCGATGGATTGCGCATATGCTTTCGCATCCGCAAAGCACCATTTCTGTGCGTCCGCATAGGCCGTTTCCAGCGTGTCCGATGTAATCTTCCCTCTGTTCTTTGCCAGAGCGGCAAGCAGCTCGGAAAGTTGGCGGTGTACCTGCGCCGTTTCGGACAGCTTTCTTTCTGTCCACCCCGGCGCATTCACGCCTTTCAGCAGCCTGCGGGCAACGCGGTGAATCATGGTCAGCTCCGCTTCGTTGTAAACCTCAAGCACCTGCCGCGCAAGGCTCTCGTATTCGCCTACGGGGATTGCCATGCTTATTCATCCCCCTGTTCCTCCCGTTCATCTTCCAGCGGCGCATGCTGCTTATTCGGCAACGGTGCATAATCGCCCAGCCGCGCATCCGGCTCATCCATGCCGATTCCGTTTTCCTCATAAATCAGCTTGACTTCGGCGGCGACCTGCGCTTCATCCCAATCAGGATGCAGCATGCGCACCTTCGTCTGTACGCTGGCCGACTGTGCGCGGTTAATCATCTCAATCGTGGAAGATGTGGTCGCCATGTCGCTGGCAAAGATGTCCGGGAAGCGCACATGCACATGGATTTCCTGCGTACTGCCCTTATTCGGGTACAACCGCGCGTCAAGATGGAGCATGGCCGTCAGCAATCCTTCCAACGTATCCTGCCAATACGTTTGCTTTTTGGCGCATGTGGAATAGGATTTCTTCTCACGGATTCGAAGTGCCGTACCCGATTGCGCCATTCCCTCAATGTCGATGCCGAAGGTCTGCGGCGAATATCCTGCTCCCGTGACAATTTCCCTGACGAGTGCAACACAGGTTTTCTGATGCTCATCTGCTCTGATGGAGAATTGAGAAGGTGTAATCTTATTGGATTCACCGTCGCCGCCCAAGGTGCCGCCTTGGGTGTCAAGTGCAACCAACGTCTCGACATCTTCATCAAACTCGAACGTCGGCGGGCGATTCATGCTGTCGCCGAACAATTCTTCCGGCTTGCGTCGAAGAAACTGTGCGGGAACAATCAATCGTGCTTTGGCCAATCTGATATCCCGCATCCAAGAGGAATAGGATTCATCAAGTGCATCCATCAGATCACGGAGATTGTCATAATCGCTGCGGCCCATGTACGAGCCTCTAAACATCCGATTGGGCTTGATGTTCGGCACATGGACGGCCAGAATCTCATCCGTTCCCGTGCTCACTTCCGGCTCAATGCCCAGCCTTTGCACCTCGTCATCGCTCATCTGTGTGCCGAGACTGTCCAGCGTGCCGCGATAAAGTCTGGTGGAAATCCGCTTCGGTTCATACAGCTCATACGCACGGATGACGCTCTGGACATTGCCGGATGCGCTGCGTTCTTCCTCAATGATTGTGAAAAAGTGAATCGCCCGAAGCGCTCCCAGCCTGTATTCAGGCCACGCATCATCGCCCTGCACAACGCGAATCATCGGACAGGACAGGCGCAGTACATCCCATGCAATTTTGAGATACACGTCGCCGAGCGCTGCCGCGCTCTCCGCCGCCTCGTTGAGAAGCGCCGACATGGTGTTGATTCGCAGAATCTCCTCCAGCCGTTTCTGACCTTCTCCGTTCGGCTGTTCCTTCATATCATCCACACAGATGATTTGAGGCTGTTCACCAAAAAGCAGGTCACTGCCCGTCGTGGCAATGTCAGCCGCAATCGGCACATGGATTTTCTGCTTACTCGCCCGCCGCCAGAAGGATTTCGGCTTGGCCGTCTTTCTCAACGCTTTTTCTGCGCCGCAATAAACAGCGGAATATGGCGCATAATACGCGCTTCGATGCGCCATCAGCGCCGCCCACGCCTGTTCCGGCGCAAGCACAGTCGTCTGCTCGTCCATGATTCAATCCTCCCTGTTTATCCAACCGTCGCCAGATATCCGGCGTATGGGTAGATGCTGTATTCGGAGCTGTCCAGCGCATCGACGGGGTACGAACCATTATCCAGCCGCATCCACTCGCCTTTTTCATAGGCCGCCTCATCCCATGTTGCCATCTGCAACGCCTCGTGCCACGGCGCAAGATGTTCAGCCACATGATACCGCCTCTGCATGAGCAGCATGCAGACCAGCTCGATTCGCGGTCTGATGCCGTCCGACTTATCCGTTCCGATGACTGCAATTCTCCCCATGCCCTGTTTACTTAGTTCTTCCCGCAGAGCAGCACGAAAAAGTTTTGCCGCACTATCCACATAAACGTTGGCAATTTGTGGATAAATCCGCGTCCACGGTTTCAGCCATTCAGCAATGGCCCGCGCATACCTCGCCTCGGTCATCTTCTCGCTGATTCCCTGTTTATGGTAAAGGCCGTCGATATGCACCACATCCCGCCAACCCGACGTGATACCCGTAAGGGTTGCGCAAGTCGCATCTGTGCCGCCCACGTCCACGCCAACGGCCATCTCGATAAATCGCTTTCCTGCAATCCATTCGCGCCCTACGGCCACCTGATCGCGCACATAGCTGTCATAAATTCGGCCTCGCGCCGATGTGCGCAAGCCCTGAATGTCCGACTGAAACCAGATGGAACTTTGGTCGTATTTGGCAAGTTCTGTCCGAAGCTGCTCATTGCTGAGCGATAAGTTGTCCAGAATTGTAAAATGCTCGTAGTTGTAACCAGGGTTCTCTCCCCGCTTTTTCAATTTGTCCTGATAATCCAGAAATTCATGATAGAACCAATGGCTTGGCGGCTTTGGGTTCAGGTCAAAAAAGACCTGCCGCCTGTTCGACGCAAGCGTTCGGTCGATACACTCTTTCACAAAGGTTTCGTGACACTCGTTGACCTCGGTAATATATACCGTACCATAGCTGTTGCCCTTGATTCGCGCCGCATCATCCGCTTTCTTCCCTCCGGCAAATAGCACAATCTTCTGCCCTCTCACTGATTGGATGAACAGGCAATCTCGCGCCTGATACTTTCCTTCCCTGCACCGCCCATCAAAAATTGCTTTGAGGCCAAAGCCGTTTGAATCAAGAATATTCATCTTCGCCGCCGATACCGATGTGCCGGCCGCAAGGTGTATTTTGTCCGGGTGCGTATCCAGCGCCGCCGCCCACGCCACCAGATTGATGATGTTCTTGCCTGCGCGTTTGCCGCCCTCGGCGACGTTGAGCCAGCAGCTTTGACAGTGCCGGATATACTCGGCCTGCTTCACTGTAAACGGTGCGTACTTTATCACGGTATTCCGTCCTCCTGCCCCGTCACATCATCCATCGTTCTATTTGGCTGCGGGTTGCGAATCAGGTCAGCCAGTGCCGTGATTTGCGCATTGGCAGAAGCAACCGCCGTATCGTTGTTCTCGATTGTCGGCTCGTCGCTCTGCCCAAGCATGTTTTTGCCGAGGAAGATTGCCATCGCGGGAGATTTCTTCGCAAGGTTGAACTGCATGCGCCTAAGAGATACCTTGCCGTCCTGCGCATATATTTTATAGACCTCCGAAAAAGTCTGCTTGTAGGTGCGTTTACACCACGCATTGAGCGTATCTTCACAAATCCCAAAAATACCGCAGATTTCCGTTTCGGTACACTGAATTTTGCAAAGCTGCTCAAATTCCAGCTTGGCAATCTCCTTCCTTGGCCGTCCCCGCTTTTTTCCCATGGTCACCCACCCTTTCGGGCCTCACAGCCTTTCGGTATTTTTCATTCAGAATCATGGGAACACAGTTGACCCAAGAGATATTATGATGCATGCGCCTGTGCGTTTCTCCCATCATGGCCACCGTAACGCAGGAGGGCATCGTCATCACGCTGTAAAACGATTTGACGTATGTTCCGACATCGAGATAGATATCCGTCAACCCACCCGCATTGGCCTGTGTTTCTTTCTGGATAAGCGACGCGTCCGTGACAGAAAAAATCTTCTCGCCACGGCTGCCGAGTGTGACGTACATGTTCACGTCCTCGTTTATCGAGCCGAAAAACGAAAACGGCCTGTCCACACGGCAGAAAAAAGCGTTCATCGCTTTTCTGCTCAGCTTCTTTGCGAAGTATTTTCCGTTCAGCCCGCCGATGTAATCACCGCCCTGCGACAGTGCCACAACCAGCGAATCAGATTCATACAAAAAATCAAGCATTGCCTCGAAAAGTCGGTCAAGGTCTGTGCAGTGCTTCGCTGCCAGTTTCCCGCTCTTTTCAAAGCGAAAATCGAACGCCGTATAATCATCGTCCAGCTCAAGGAATGATGACAACCCCAGCCGCTTTGCAATCTCAAAGCAGGAGTTTCGGGCATACAGCACGATATTATGCTTTTCATAATTGTCCATCGTATCGCTGTGCTTCATAGCTTCCAGCTTATCAAACACAATCACATTTTCTTTACCATATCGGGCTATATACTCATCCTGCTGTTCATCTTCGTTATCAACGACGATATAGATTCTCCCTGTATATCCACCCTTACGGAGCGTCGGAATTGTATATACTCTGTCCGCGCGCCCGTGTGAGAGAATCAACACGGCAAAATCATTCCGCATCGCCGCCGTCCTCCCCGATCATGTCCCGAATCGTTCCGTGCAGCTTGGCATACCCCTGCGCAATGGCATCATCCACGTCGATGATGACCAGCGCCGAGTGTTCCATGAGCCGCTGCATTTCCGGCGTTGCCTGTGCGTAATACTCGGCAATGGCTCGATAATTAAAAACATTATGCCGCCTCGCCGCCTGCACGAGAAAATCCTTCTCGTCCTGCGTTACGCCGGAAGCCTCAATCTCTCGAATCAGCTCATCCGTTCTGCCGCTGTCCAGCATATCCGCAAAGTTGGGCATTTCGCCCCTGACCTCGTACTGCGGGATGTTGATGCTGCTGGTATATTTGCCGTCCTCCCCACCTTCTTCGCCGGGCAGCTCAAAGCCGAACTGCTCCATGTCCAGCCCCTCATCCGCGATGTCGCCCAGCACATCATCCAGCAGGTCGTCATCCCACGGTGTTTCCATCGTGCTCTGATTATGCTCAAGCATATAAGCATCTCGGTCACGCTTGGAAAGATGGTCAAGCATGATGCACGGAACGCCTTCCGCCGGAATCCTGATTTTCCCATCCTGCACAAGCTGTTTCAGTGCTTCCAGCCGTCCATGCCCTTCCACCACAACGTGTTCTTTGCCCCATACTCCGATAGGGTCAAGGAATCCAAAATGCAGAATGGAGTTTCGGATATGCTCAAGCTGCTTTTTCGTGTGCTTTTTCGGATTCTTGGGATTCGGGCTGAAAGCCTCAATCGGCAGATGATGTGCCGATTCTGCCCACTTGATTTCTGCCATGCTCTTTTCCTCTGTCGTCCTTGGGTTTTTCATCACGGCGTTTCAAGCACGCCGCAAATGGGCAGTAAGCCTTGCCGCTGGATGTGCTGAGATAAACGCAGCTCAAGCAGCGATACGGCGCTTTGACCTCGCTTTTTCTCATAAACGCCTCCATCAGCAGGGTACAAAAAGAGCCGTCCGGGTTTTCGCCCGTCGGCTCTCTGCTGTTCACTTTTGACACAATAATTATAGCACGCGTAAAATAGCCTGTCACGGTCAAAACCCAGATAAAAAACGGTCAAATTCCGGCACTTGGCGCACTTTCCTCCGATTTCTGAATCCTCCTCATACCGAACACCGTATCTCGGAAGCTCTCTACCTGTGCAATCAGTTCATCGTGCGCCTCCATGTTGGCCACACAGAGCAGCCCCAACCGATTCTGTATCATATCCTGATAGTAGTCACAGATATCATTGGCCTGCTGAAGCAGATTGGTCAGGTTACCCAAATCCGCATCCGTCATACAGTATTCATCCTGCGTTTCTTCAGGCTCAACGCAAAGTTTCGGTTTTTTCATAATTTTCTCCCGTCTCCCCGTCCGGCCGCTAGGTCAGCCTGCTTTTTGTTGATCAGGCGGCTACTACTGCCGCATTGAGACGCTGCCAATCTCTCCCGCTCATTCCCAGCACCGTATAGCCGATGCTCTCCATCTCCGTCGAGCGGTCATAGCTTTCTACGTCCTGTGCCGCTCGTGTAATGGCATTGGATAAGCCATACAAGGACAGATCTCCGCCGCGAATCAGATGATCCAGCACACCACTTCCCTCCGCTTTATTTAAGCCGTAATCTGCGGCCGCCAGCTCCACCATCTGCGGAATATCTGTGCTGGTGATTTTGGCTTCTTTCGCCTCTCGCATCATTTCAACCACCCGTTCAAAACGGGTCTGGTCTACCACCGCTCGAACGGTATCTCTTACCTTGAGTAGCAACGCGCGGTCATCGGCTGCCAGCGTTTCGCTACTGTACAGGGTGTAATCCTCCCCTGCTTCGTTTCCGCGCCCAACATGATATTTGCGCGTTCTGGCATCGTTGACCACCATGCCATTCGTGCAAACAAGGCGATATACCAGCGGCTGGATAGACATACTGCCCATGCCGACCTCGGAATTGGTGATGAGGATGCCCGATTGCACGATGTCACCGGGGACAACCTCCGCCGTCAGCCGCGGATTTACCGCCTTGAGATACATCTTGCTTTCAGTAATCTCACAGCTTTCAATCCTCACGTCTGGCATTTCGGCAAGAACCGGAAGCACAGCTTCGGCAATTTCGGCGTTGTCGATTCGCCGATACCTTTCGGAGAGGAACGCCCTCGCATTGCCGTCCAACGTGCGCACCATTCGCTTTTGCGGGGTCATCGTGAACCAGCTGTTCACGTTCTGCGCCAGCAGTTCGGGATTCTCTGCGCGCATCTTATCATAATATTTAGCAGGGATGCCAAGCGCCGAACCGATCTGACGATGGGCAATTTCTCCAACACCCAACAGCGTACTGACGTTCTTGCTGTCATTGCGCATCATCATTTGATACGCCCCGGCTTCGACGAATCCCATCTCCAAGTTACGAGTGTCCAGCAGATAATCCCGCTTCGCGTTTCTCTGGCGCTCCAACTCCTGCGCCAGTTCCATAAGCGATCGTCCATTTTTCATTTTGCATTTCCTCCTGTTGGTCATTTCATCAGCCTTTGGGGCTTTGTAGAACGCCCAGCATCCGGGCGTTCTGAAAACCTCAACTGTCAGGCGTGTACATAGCTTCTGCGGCGATCAGGCAGATACGCTTCAATGTAGATATCATCCTCGCGATCTTCCATATCGTTGGAACAAATCTCGCATTGGAAGGTCTGGAAATCTCCGTTTGCCCCTTCCGTGTAATAGCCGGTCACACGGCAGTCCATTTTACCCGTCAACTTGCAAGCAAGCCTCTCTGCCTTTCTGATTTCTCCGCGCTTCGGTTCATTCATCGTTTTTTCCTCACTTTCTCAATGCGCGTTCTTGATGCACCACTCGATTGCGTGCCCTGCATCCACAAAGGTTTGCTTGGCGACCTTCAAAAGTTCCAGTCGGCACTCATCCGCTGAGAACCACTCCCCCGGGTCATCAACGAAGCCATAGACAGCAGCTTCCGTTCCTCCTTGCCAGTTCATCTGCGCAATCAGAACTCGGTCTCCGAACCGCATCATGCAGTCATAGCAAGGTCTGAGGCGTGTGCTGAAGCTCTCCATGCAGATACTCTTCGGGAAATCAATCCACTGCTTTTTCATACTTCATTTTCCTCTCGTTTCTTTAATTTGTTGTACTTATTCTACATCACATTGTAGAATAAGTCAATATGTTTTTTATATTTTTTCTTTATTTTGTTGTAGATTTCTATTTACAGCTTATAGATAGCCGCGCTATAATAGAGGGCAAGGAGGTATACTATGTTTTCTTTCAAAAAGTTGTGGCATAAACTGCTCGATCTAGGCATGACAAAAGAGCAGTTCCGTACTGCCGTTGGTTTATCCCCGACTACAATCGCTGCGATGGGAAAAGGCGTTGGCCTAACTCCAAAGGTTCTGGCCAGAATATGCGAGTATTTGCATTGTCAACCGGGCGACATCATGGAATACATTCCCGGTTCTTCGACTTCCGAATTTCCCCATGAAACAAAATAAAGGCGTCGAAATCGACGCCTTTTCTTTATGCCTCATTCATCTGTTGCGACACCTCGACCATGCGCTCCAACCCTTGGCGCATCACATACTTGAGCGCCCCCTCGGTCATCCAGTCCCCGTATTCATCCGAGTATCGTTTCACCGTTTCCCGCCAGCGCAACCCGCTGACCAGATGCGCCATAATAACAAACCGCTCACGTTCCATCAGCGCGGAGAGGAGGATATCAAGCATGTTTTTTCTGGCTTTGAGGCTTTCCAATTCGCGCACATCAGCTTGGAGACTATCTATGTCGGCCATTGGCAAATCATTCATCAGCACCATAGCCGTCCGCTCCGTTGGGCTGGTCGGTGATCCGTGCGCCACGGGCATATCTGTAATTTGGGGAGAACCAAGCTGCGTCCCTGCAATAAAATCTGACCCTCTGTCCAGACTCGCTTCTGCTCGGCGAATGCGATATGCAAGCACATCCATCCGCGTACACATTTTGCGGTAGTCATACAGATAAGTCATCAGTTTTGCCTTTGTCATACGCTTTCCGCTCCTCCTCCGTCATTATTCCCAGCAGCAATGCACGGTCAAGAACCATCTTTCTAAGCTGCATCGTCTCACTTATCGCCCGATTTGCCGTTTCTGCCAATTCAATGGCAGCTTTTGCCTTTCTGTCCGCCGCCTGCCAGACTGCTTGCCACATTGCCGCCGCGCCGAGTGCAAAAGCCACGCTCGCCAGCACCATCAGTTTCACTATCTCCAGCATGCTTTCCTCCGTTTCCCCACGCTATCGCTTAAAACGGCAGTTGGTCGTCGTCCACCTCGGTGAATCCGCCGTAGTCGTCATGATGCTGCGGGGTATTATCCGTCCTGCCGCCCTTGCTGGCCGCCTCGATGTAGCCGTCCTGTGGAGCGCTCGGCGGCGCACCGAAACTGTCGCTGCCCTTCTGCGCCTGTGGTGTCAAAAATTCAACTTCCTCCGCGACAATATCCCACGCTGTCCGCTTCGTGCCGTCTTTGGCCTCATAAGTACGCGTTTGAATCGAACCCGTCACTGCAACTTTTCTTCCCTTGGACAGATAGCGGCTGCAAAGCTCGGCAAGCTGCCGCCATGCGACGACGTTCAAAAAATCCGTCTCTTGCTGCCCAGTTTGAGAATTACGAAACCGTCGATTCACCGCGACGGTAAAGTTGCAAACGGGCGTACCTGCGCTCGTACTTTTCAGCTCCGGGTCTCTCGTCAGGTTGCCTATCAGAAATACTTTGTTCATTCTTCTTTTTCCCCCGTTTCTTTCTATTCGTATGGCATATCTGATCTATCTCCTCATCACGCCGACGTTTTTCTTCTTCAAGTGCCCTCTGCGTGACTCTCATGCAGGAATATGAACAGAAATACACATATCCATCAGCTTTCCCTTTGGCTTTCATAGACAGTTTATAAGCATGCTGCGGTGTTTTATAAAACGGTTTCCCACACTGCCAGCACTTACAGCGCGTCCGACTTACCGTTCCGCCATCCAGCGATGCCGTCCCGTGAATGAACTCGTGAATTTTAGAATCACTCATCTGGCACGGCTCCCCCCTCCTGCTGCGGCTCATCTGCGGGGTGATCTTCCGGAATGCCGCACATGTTATGCCAGCGCGTGTGCATATCATAGGCATGCATCCATGTCATATCGCCCTGTTTCCATTCCCGTAACCCGTCCCGAATACCATAAAGCATCTGGTACAGCGCCGAATCAACCGTCATTCCGCCTGCCCCAGTTCCCATCAGCGGCATAAACACTGCTACGTCGGCTGTCATGCTCAGCTCGTTTTTCACCGTCAAGACGGCCGCGCGTGCCGCCTGATAGACATAATCTGTGCCGACAATCTCCATCGGAATCTGCATGGTCGGCGCGTAGATGACATTGGGGGAATTTGCAACTTTCGCCCGAAGTGCCGTCCCGATGGGCATTTCCGGCCCATACAGCTGGGCAATCCTCGTCTGGATGCGTCCTTCGATGCCCGGCCACGTCTGCGCAACAGCCAAATCAACGCCGCCGTCCATCAGCCCAAAGCTGTTGCCCGAAGTCACGACAACATCCCTGCCCGTGACTTTCCCCTGCTGCGCCAAATCTTCCAGCTTGCCGCATACGGCCTGCATAGTCTTTTCCCGCTTCACGGCATTAGAAATGAACTCGCACACATCCTGATTGGGATGAAAAAAGATGATCTTCATGCGTCTTTTTCCTTTCTCACACTTTGCTTTCGTCGATTCTTGATGACAGATATGGCCAAAAACACCGCAAACAACGTACTGCAATAATCCAATGGGCTTCCGGACCATCAGCGCGCTTTCTTTCTTTTCTTCGTCGGTTTATTGCTCATCGTCAGGTATCCCGTTTTCTTTTTACGAAACAGCTTGCCCAGAATCTTCATTTTCGTTTACTCCCTTCATCGCGCAAAAAACTCGCCGATGCGGCTTCTTGCATATTCTTCTTCCGTTGCGCTGAACCAATATTGTACGATTTCACCGTTCTTTTCTCCCTCAATGCAAATTCGGTACTGTGGCCCGTGGCTGGTGCTGCTCGACCTGCCCGTATCCGCATCATAGCGATATGATGAATAGGCTGCTGTATAGCCCTTATCCACCACAATTCCGCACTGAATCGAATTGCGTTCATTTTCAACAAAACCGACAATGCCAAGGGCAATCAGGCACATGAGCACCGCAAAAAAGACCATTACGCCGATGAATCCCCAGTCAATCCGCCTCACCTTACACCTCCATTTTCTCCGCCGCTTTAATCCATTCTCTCGGAATCCGTCCATCGAAAGCCCTCCACTGCTCTGAATATGGATATCCATCAAAAACAATTTCCGCGCCGGGAACGGCTTCGGAAAGCTGCTGCCTATCAAAAATATTCTTCAGCCACAAATCGGGAATTTCAATCGTCAACCGCCATGCCGTCCGACTATACTGGACAAAGTTCTGCGTTGCCCAGCTTTGATGCGTCGGATCGGGGTCACAGGTCAGCCACACCCAGCCCGTATACATGACAAAGCCTTTCTTCTCTGGAACAACGACTCCGCCCATCGTCAGGCCATCCTTCAAAATACGCCAGAGCAGTTTGTCGGCGCAGAAATGATAGATTTTCACGGCTTTATCCTCCTCTGCTTTTCGGCTCTGATATCGTTCAGGAAATACAGCCACCTCGGCTGGTCGATCTGCTCATCTCCGAGACTGTCCGCCTCGATGATGTCCCGTTCCATAACCGTCAGCGTCTTGCTGTCCAGTTTCGACAGCAACGGTCTGATGAAATCTATCACCAGACCTGGCATATAGGTCTGCCGACCGATGCAGTACCTCACGGCGCAAATCAGTACCGCGCCGAAATCATTGTTCTGGTCAGATATCTTAATCATTCGTCGTCACCCCCTCCCAAGGGTGGTTCTCCATCTCTTCCTTCGTCGGCTTCCTCAGCCAGCAGCGCCATTTTTCCCCATAGGTTGCTTCACGCCCTCCATCGCCTTGTTAATCACTTCGGATAGCGCTTTCGCGTATTCTTTCAGGTCAACATTTCCGTATTCGTCACTCATGGCTTTCTCCTTAACTTGCTCAGCTTTTAATTATCTGTCTTTTCCGTGGCATGATTTAAAAAATAGCTGCATTTTTTAAGTTGCCAGTAAGTTTTACTTCTTTCTCTTTTTCTTCCGCCACTCGGCTTCCATGCACATCCTGCATATCATCGCGTCTACCTTCGCGCGCTCTATGCTCTCCTTGTCCATTTCAACGGGATTGGTCTTCGGCATGCGGTCAATCTCCGCCCGAAACGCTTCCCGGTGGCGTTCAAGCGCCCGTTCCACCCTTTCGCTCTCAGCTTTTTCCCTGCGCGCTCTGCCGCTCGCCTGGCCCGCGAGCCGTTTGGCCTCGGCCAGCCTCGCCGCCTTGTCCTCCCGCTCTTTTTCCGTCATGGCCGCGTCCTCCGCCTGCTTTTTCGCGTGATAGGCCGCAAGCGTTCGCTGGTTGTGCTTTTCGCCTTCATCAAGGCCGAAAACGTCCCTGAAAACCCGCTCCTCAAATTCCGCTTTCCGCGCTTCCTCCAGCGGCTTTTGAACGATTCGCATGCATCCATAGCTACAAAACCATGCCTGCCGCTTTGCGCCCTTGCCGCCTTCCAGCTTGTAGGCATAATCGGGGCTGACAATCGAAAAGCGCTTTCCGCATTGCGCGCAGGTCTTCACCTGCACCATGCTCAGTCCGAAAACCCGAGCGGTCTGTCTGGCCGTTATCATCGCGCGCCTCCTTTCGTCTCCAAAATCATCTGCACCGTGATTTGCACCGCGTCCTTTTTCCGGGGCTTCCGCCGGATAAACTGCGGTCTGTACGGCCAGAGCGGGCAGTCCTCGCTCGTGCACCGCGCGGCCTCCTTCGTGGAACCGCCGCAGCAGTATACGCACTTTCTGAAAATCACGCGCCGCAGCGTCTCGCTCTCATCTCGCGCCATCCGCTATCCCTCCATGCCGTAAATCGTGCAACAGCTCTTATTGCTTATAGTCTCTAAAAAACTTCGTCGTCTTGAATATCGCTTTCCGATTCACCCACCGGGCAAATCTTTTCAATTCATGCGGCGGCTCTTTGCTTGTTGTAAAATCTCGATATGGCTGGGCAAAAACCTCCGCTCCCATATCTCGTAACGCCAACGCTCGCCGTTCTGCCGATTCAATGTCCTGTACCAAAAGATAGACAAAGATTCTATATGGCTTCACACCTACTTTTCCCAACTGTCGAATCGCATCTTGGACTATCACCAGCATATTGTCTGTGTCACAGCTCATTCGGATGTATTTTATCCATTTCAGTTGTGACAGCATTTGTGCAATTTCTGGTGTAATCATTCTCGCATCCAATCCTTGATTGAAATCAACTCGTATATCTTGTCCTATCATATCTGCAATTTGTTCAAGTCCATGTGTGTATGCCAAAACATTATTGTCCATGAATACAATGTCCCGACTATCCGAGCGTTTAATCTCTCGCCACGTCCGATATGGTCGAATCCGCCCTTCTTTACGTGGTACAACACACCACGAACAATTTCGAATACATCCCCGTGTCAAAAATCCGATAGCATGATGGCATCGTGGATAAATCGAGTAATCAGGGAACATTGCATCGACTTCTTCTGGAAGCTCATTCATCATTCCGTATCCTGTCCCACCCTTGATCGTGTCTGGCGGCAGATAGGGGTTTTCGGGGGTGAAGGTAAAAACCTTACTGCTGTATATACGGTCATACGTCAACAAAGGATTCCACCATTCCACATTGTCACCTTGCTGTTTATGATAGGCAGATATCTTCATCAAAGCTAGGTTTGGAAAACTGGTACGGTCATTGTCATGAAGTGCCACATGCATCTTTGTTTCTCCATAGCTTTCAGCCATTTCATATCAATTTCGTGAGGTCACGAAATTGGTCTTTTACTTATCCCATGGGAACTGCTGAACGAAATCGACACCCATAATCCCTCGCAAGCTCGATTTCATAAAAATTGGAGTCTTTTGCTGCGCGGAACAGTATGCCAGTTCATCAATCCAGCTCTTTTCTGGAATAACCTTGCCTTTCCGATTGCCCGTTTCCGCGCCGACAATAATCCAATCTACCCGCTGTTCCGGCGGCGTGTCGAAATAATTCAGCCCGGTGAACGGTGCAAAAATCGGTTCGATGGAAACAAACGTCTTTGCCTTTCCACAGAAGAAATATTCCTGCATCGGATTTTCGCAAGTCGTCCCGTACCAGAATCGGTCATTGTTCAGCGGCAATATGCCCGCCTGAATCAGCTTGATATATCGTTTCGGATTCTTGGTCAGGAACATGTAGCGATGCTGCGGCGCAGCTTTGCAAGCCTCAATTACCGCACTGATCCACTCCGTCGGCACCCACTCGCCAAACAGATCTGCCATGCTGCACACGAAGATATTGCGTGGTTTCGTCCAGCGCAACAGCTGATTCAGCCTGTACCTGTGAAACGTCGGTTTGAATCCAAAGGGATACGGAGCATTTGTCGTTTTTCCATCCAGCCGCGTCACTTTCAAAGGCTCGTTCAATTCAATGCAAGGCAAAGAACTACGGCACATCGCCGAATCATCGCTCTGGTCATGTCCTTCATAGCGTTTTGCCATGCCTCTGGCATAGCAATATGGGCAACTGTGCAAACAGCCCGTAACAGGGTTCCATGTTGCATCCGCCCAGTCGATTTTCGTTTTATCCATTTTCCAACCTCGCACTTTTTTGTCGAATATGTCACTCATCATCGGATTTCACTGTCTTTTCGTATCTGTCCGGCTCATGGGCATAGCATCGGATGCAGTACATACACGCCGTCGGTTGTGAATCATTCTCGTGGCTGCATCCGCCGCATGCGTCCCTATACGCCATCACGCAAAGTTCCTGATGCTCGACAACGGGACACAATTCGCCGATATACGGGCTTTCAAATCGTGTGCATCGCCCGTCCTCAAATGCTCTACACTCCATGTTTTCACGCTCCCGCAATCAGAAATTGATTCATGCCCGCGTCGGACTCAGCAAGAAAATACTGAGCGTCGCGCATAACGGCTTCATAGCGCTCGCGTCCCTGAAAACTGTCCACAACGCGCTGTTCCTCCGAGGACATGTCCGAATATTTGCATTTCCCGTAGGCGTTCGGCAACCATCCTTTCTTTCGCCCTGCAAAGATATTGAACTTCTCTAGAAGATTTTCATCCTTGAAGACGAGATGAGCCGTGCCTTTTTTGAAGAATGTAGCCTTGAAATACTTGGTATCAATGTTTCGTGTGCATCCAGTTGACTCGGCTATTCTGATGGCTGTGTCGAGGCTTCCCTCCCAATCAGTTCGCCCGCAGTCGAGAAAATCAAACACCTTTTCAATATCACGGAATCTCTGAATGACGCGCCATGAATCAAACGATTTGTCATAGGAGTAGGTGGAGTAGAAGGGGATAATCACCTTCTTACCGACCTTGAAGCAGTCATTTGTTTTCCAGCCATCATAATAGTGCCGGTTCGGGCTTTCCTCGTTCCAGTATTTTTGAGTCCAGCTATCGAACAGTGCAACAATGGTATCTTCGATGCCGCCAATAACCTTGGCGTTCATCTTGATGATGAGTGTCATAATGTTGTAGATCGAAAATTCGTAATCGACCAGTTGCGAAATACTGTCGTGCAGTTCGTTGATAAGGTTCGATGTGAGTCGCTGCACAATAGTAGGCTGTTTGAAGATCATGTTCCAGTACTTGTATCGGGTTTCCCTGATGTACTTATTGATCGAGCAATCGTCTAGATTGCTACATCCCATAATTTTAAGGCTGATGATCGGCGAATTGTACTTTTCATTCGGCAGATTGAGCATGTTGGGTGACATGGCCTGCCATTCCTCAATGAGCCGGATGCCGCAGGCAACCTCATAATTGTAGCGGTTTACCCACTCGTCCATCTCACTATACAAGGCAAGATCGCCGTATTGTTCCGGGATTTCTTGGCGCTTGTATGTCGGAGCTTCTTTCATTTCCTGCATTATCGAACTATCCCGTTTTCGTTGAGGAATGACCTTTTTGATAAGAGCCACGTCTACATCCGTTTGGCGTTCTGCGGCGTGGAACGCGCCGGAAATGAAGGAAATCTCCGCACCCGTTTGAAGGGCTGCCACAAGGCGCTTTCGCGCCTCTGTGCAAGGGTTTCTGATTGTCTGAGCGTTGAGGATGCAGCGGATTTCGCCGCCGTGTTCCATCAGCTCAAACGCCTTGAGAAAATGTTCAGCGCCCTGGTCAAACGGAGGATTCATTACAATCAGCGAGTAACGCTTTTGTGTCTCGAATGACAGGAAGTCATCGTGAATGACCCTGAATCCGCGCCCTTCAAGGGTGTTGCGGAGGAGCGGGTCGATCTCAATACAGTCGATATCGGCTTCCTCGGCAGCCTCCCTGATGCTGCGGTCATCGTGCGGCGGGTAGCTATGGCGAGCGTAGAACATTTTCTTGGCAGCGAATAGAGCAAGGTCGCCCTTTCCGGCGCTCGGTTCAAGAACGCAGTCAACCATGTTCCACTTGATGCCGCCGAGCAGCTTTTCTGCCAGCGGCTCAGGCGTCGGATAAAAGGTTTTCTGCGCGCGGTCGCTTTCGACCGCTTTAATGATTTCTGTGTTCATTGCGCTGCCTCCGTTTTTTTCGTGCCGCAAAGCTCCGGCAGATTCGCTCTGACCAACGCTGCCGGAATTGGCGGACAAACAGCATTGCCGCATCTGGCGACCTGCTCCGCCTTCGGATAAGCCTTTCCGTCCGCATCCACATCAATGATGTAGTTTTCGGGGAATCCCTGCGCATCAAAAAGCTCGCGCGGGGTCAGCATCCGTAACCCGATATCCACAATCTGATACTTTTCCCCGCACACTGTAACCAGTCCAAGCCTGTCTTTGGATGTAATCGTCGGCGCGGGCTTCTCACAGGATGCCGCATTATCTCCATTCCCGTAATACTTGACCAAGAATGCTCGGACATCTCCAAAATGGCCGGCTCCGGCCGTAATGGTATTGAGCGGCTCATCTGCGCATTGCCCATCACAATTATTGTTGAACTGCGTCACATAGGCCGCGCACAGCGCATTGTGGTCGATGGCCGTCACCGTCGGCAACGGATTATCTGCCGCACTGGCCGGACTGCTCGTGCCATAGAACTTGCTGATAAATGCAGAAACCATTCCATATCGGTTTGAAGCATCCACAGTCATAATCGGTTTGTCTACCGTCTGCCCGCGCACTTCGCTGCCCTGCTCATCGTGATACTGAATCATCATGGGCATGACTACGCCCGTCCCATGCTTGGCCGTAATCGTATCCAGCGGTTCTTCGATATCCTGCCCCCTGAAATTCTCACCGCCATGATTGACTTGAATAATGAACGGCGACGGGTTCTTCAAAACAAATTTTTCAATGCCTCTCGCAATTCTGCGCATGGTCTTTTCTGAAAGTGGGCGAACAGCATGAATCCCGTACTGCTTGAAAATTTCTTCGCTTGTCGCAAAAATTGACGGGCATGGAAGATTGAAATCCAGCACATCAGCTACCGGCACCCACGGCTTTTTCATTCCTACCAGTGCTTCAAAGCTATCTGGCGCCGCGTGCGTCGGTTCAGGCCAGACAATCGGTTTTCCGTCACAGCGTGCAATCAAGAAGAACCGTTTCCGAATAGTTGGCGCTCCATAATCACACGCCCGCATCATCCTGTACTCGACCTTGTACCCTTGCCGTTCAAGCTGGCTGACGAACCGCCGGAAAGTTTCGCCCTTATATCGAGGATCTGGCCGATTATCCTTATCAAGCCGTCCCCAGTCCTGAAATTCTTCTACGTTTTCCAGCATGATAACGCGCGGATGCACCGCTTTCGCCCACTTTACCGCAACCCACGCCAGCCCTCGAATATGCCTGCTAACAGGCTTTCCGCCTTTCGCCCTGCTGTGATGCTTACAGTCTGGCGAAAACCACGCCAGCGCCACAGGCCGCCCCGCGCAAGCCTTGACAGGATTGACCTTCCAAACATCCTCCTGATAATGCTCGGTTGTCGGATGGTTTGCTCTATGCATTGCAATCGCCGCCGGGTCATGGTTGATGGCAATATCCACACTGCGGCCTATTGCCATTTCAATACCCGTTGATGCGCCGCCGCCACCTGCGAAGTTGTCCACGACAATCTCGCTCATTTGACTTCACTGCTTTCTTTTGATATAATGAATACGGTTTTTTGAGGAATGTCCTGCCCGCGGCCCTAACGCGGACAGGACGTTTTTTGTTTATGCGATAATCGTAACCATGCCGCTGGTTACCAAGTTATCCAACGCCTTATCCAGATACGCGTGAATGCCCTGAATTGCCCGATGCTTCCACAGGCCGCCGTCAGCCTCGTAAAGCGCAATCTCCGGCACGCCCTTTCCATCGCTGTTTTTAATGCGCAGAATGAACGGGCTCTCCGGCTGATCAATTTCACAGAACGTGCGGAATGGCCTCAAATACACAGGATTTTTGATAACCACATCGTTGACCCGCACAACACCGTCACGTACCGTCACACGCTGGCTGATGCCGTCGTCGCTGATGTTGGTTCCCTTCTCCACGCTCAAATTGCCAACCACCTTGCCGACTTCCAACGAATTTTCGGTTTCAATAAACCGACTCTGAAGCTGCACGATGAATTCTTCCTGCCCGATATACCTGCCAAACTCGAACGGCTCATTGTCGGTCACGACACGCGTCAGCTCGGCTCGAACCGCATAATCATCGCTGCACTTAATCCCGTACAGCACAACCTTGCGCGGGTCGGTTACCTGCACAACCAGATTGCCAAACTTATCCAGCTGACCATCCGGGTCGTTCAGGATATAATCCACCAGACCGCTCAGCGTGAAGATGTTCACAGTCGGAAGAACCGCCGGAAACGGTTCTTTGATACGCACCAAATCATTCGTGTTGACATACATACGGCCGTCAATCTCCTGCACCGTATAGCTGCGATTCTTGGTGCCCAGCTCGTACAGGAAGCGCATCGCCTCAGCGTCAAGCTCTCCCAGCTTGAACAGCGGAACTTCCTTCTTTTCGCTGACGTTCTTTCCATTCTGAATGCTTGCCATGATTTACAGGCTCCTTTCTTTTGCTCGGAACGACACAATTTGCGGCATCGTTTCCTGTTCATCCTGCGGTTCATCTTCCGTCGTGCCAATCGGCATGCTGACAGCTTCCGGCTGCACATTTCCGGCCATATCGAGCTGCCCAGCCACCTGATTCAACTTCTGCGTCGCATAAATCGTTCCGTCATCCGTCTGATCAAAGAAAACGCTCTGCTTCACAGGCGTAGGCGGCGCGAAACTCTCCTTCACATCAAAGGACATTTCCCCTCCGTCCCTGCTCTCGGTCGGCTTAATGGTCAGCACCATCGTGATTTTGCGCGCCCGTCTGGGTTCCGTGTTCGGGTCAAGAATGTTGCGCGTCATTCTGCCGAGCGCATCTTCCCAGCGCTCCTGCACTGCGCCGCCCATCAGGCGGCTCAGATCTTTGAGGTTGCCAAAAGTTTGGCTCATTGTGTTTTACCCTCCTTGTGTGTCTCTCTCAAATGCGAAGAAGTTCATGTGTGGTGCATCGAAAGCAATCGGCAAAATACCCTTTCGACCGTTTCGGTTCTTCGCCACGTTGATAAGCATGAATGTCCATCCGTTCGCCTGACAGGATTCGGCCATCTGCTGCCACGGCTCCGGGACAGTTCGAATATCCGGCGCATGCAGAATCAAAAACTGATTCGCATCCTGCTCAATGGTGCCGCTCTCTCGGCTTTCGCTCATTTTGGGCATCCGCCCGCCTTCGCCCGTTCCCATTTCGGACTGACGATTCATCTGTGTCATGGCAATAACGGGAATTTTCAGCTCCATTGCCAGCCGTTTAAGCGCTCTGGAAATCTCGCCGACTTCTTCCGCGCGGTTGTTGGTCTTTCTGCCGCTCCTGAGCAGCTGCAAGTAATCCACGACAACCATATCGAGCCCCGTCTCCTGCCGCTGTCTGAGGGCAAGGGAACGGATTTGCAAAGGGGTCTGTGCCTGCGTGCTGATGCTCAGCTGGATTTGCCCTATTTCCGCATACGCGGCAACGACGCTCTGAATCTGCTCATCGGAAAAGTTGCGCGCTTCAATGACATCCACCGGCACGCCTGAAAAACGCGCTATGATGCGGTCATACAGCTCGGCTTCGTCCATCTCAAGCGATACATACAGGACATGCTTTCCCGACCGTGCCGCGTTGGTAGCGATAAACAGCCCCAATGCCGATTTGCCAACGGATGGCCTTGCGCCGATGATGCACAGCTTGCTGCCTCGAATCCCGCCGCCCAACACACCATCCAGCCGCCCAATTCCCGTGTGCATGCTGTCATCCGTTTTCTGTTCGGCAAACAGATAGTCGTGCATATTGAGAATCATCTGCGGGATGGAAACAATCTCCTGGGTCGGCCCATTCTTCGCCAATTCATCAATCTGCCCGCGAATTTCTTCCGCCGCCTTGACAGGATCAGTCAGCTCGTTTCGGGCAAGCTCTACGGTCTGTTGAGCGATTTTGCACAGTGCCCGCCGCATGCTGGCCGCTTTGACGTTCGCCACATACTGATCACACAGCACCAGCGACGGCATGCCGCTTTGCAGCAGGTCAACCAGCAGCGTCGAATCGAAATTCGGCATCGCGTCCGAAACGGTAACGAGGTCGCATGTCTTATTTTGAGCATCTAGTTTTTGCATGACGGCAAAAACTTCGTGGCAAATCAAATCCGTGAAATCTTCAAGCGTCAGCTCAATATTTCGCGGAAGAATATCGCCTCGCAGGATAGCCCCGATAATCGCTCTCTCGCTTTCAGTCGCCTGATAGGCAGTGGTTTTCTCCTCACTCACAGGCACTCGTACCCCTCGTAGTAATCTTTACCGTCCTTCGTTTCACAGACGGGCGGCGCAGCCTGATTGGACGGCTTTCCCCTAGCCCTGTGGTCGGCTGGTGCAATATCATCATCCGACCCGCCCTGCTTGCGGTACGCTCGAAGAATCCCCAGCACATAGCGTGAGGTTTGTTTATGTGCACGACGCGCCTTTTCGATGGCTTCCAACACCCACGCCTTTGGGAACTCCAGCATGAGCATGAAATCCTCATGCTCGTCTCGGGCATCCGGCGATGCAGTGTCCCAATCCTCACGGAAAATTCCGGCCTTTCGTCCTGCTTCTTCGATTTCCCGATTGATGGCAATCTGCTCTAGCAAACCTTTTTCCGTTTCACCAGAGGGCGGGGGCAGGCTGCTCGTTTCGCCCTTGCTGCTTATATCCTCCTCTCTCTCTTTTTCTAATTCTTTATCTGATTCTATATGGGTGCATCCGCAACCGTCCGAATCCGTTTGCATGTTTGGCGCTTCCGTTCCTTGCGTTTGCATGCGTTCGCATCCATCTGCATGCGATTGCTTTTCAGCTGCACTTTGCGGATGCCAACGTGCATTTGCAGCATTGCGCGTGCTTTCCGTGCGCTTTTTGAGGTTCTCAAGCCCCCGATCTACATTGCGTACCATCAGCGTGAACGCCATACTTGCCGCGGGGCAAAGCTCGCCCTTCTCCGGCCGCCTGCCCTCTCTCGCGTATCTGGACAGCGCCACAATGACTGCCATCGCATCGGCAGGTTCAAGCTCATTGCTCAACGCCTCCACGTCGGCAAAGTCAAGGACAAACCCTCTGGCTTTTTCTGAACGCATTTGCCTGTTACACCTCCTTTCTGCTTTTTCTGGTCTGAATGCGGCAGTATGCCGCTGGTGCGGCGCGCCGGAGTTGAGCCGGCAACAGTGCCAAAGGGGAAAAACACTGTCAAAACCGTTTGCGCCGCATAGTGCCGGTCTTTCCCGGCTGTCAGTATGAATTTGCTATTCGATTGTGTGTCCGGCGGCGCACTCTGCCTCCCTTCTTCCGCCGCTTTTTCTACCGTTTCATCTCGACTTCTTCTGCTTTGGCGGCCATCGGACTTAAACCGATATCTGCGTCCGGCGCTGCTATCCGCCGTGCGCCGCACTGCTTGTGCTACGCCGCCACGATGCGGGGAAATATCCCCCGCATATTTATTTCTTGGCCTGTTCAACCTGTTTGGGCTTTTGAGGCGGCATGAACGTTTGAACCATCTGCACCACCTCGTCAAAACGTGCCGCCGGAATATCGGCGACCTTGGCAATACCCATGCGCTTGAGCGCATCGCTGATTTCGCCCTGCCGCCCCGTTTCTTTCTCCATCTGCATGATCTTCTCGATCTGCTCTTTGGTGATGGTTTCGTTCTTCCCGTTTCCGCCAAGATGCGGGAATACTTCGCCCAGCGTCAGTGCGCCGTCATCAAAGCTGCATTTCAGCTCTTTGAGCTTGACCATGTGGTCGGCGTTCCAATCGTCAATCTTGGCGTTCAAGTAGTTCTCCAAATCCATCCTCGTCACGCCCAGTTTTTCATAAATGCGCAACATCTTCGCCACAAGGTCGGCGCGCTTCTTTTCGTCCTTCATAATCTCAACCAACCCGTTAGACGATGTTTTGCGGCAGGCCGCAACCGCTGCCGAGGTTACATCGCCGGGAATAATCTGAAGGATGCAGGCGCGCAGTCTGCGGCTGCCCATGTTGGCTTCCAGTTCGTAGATATCGCGGTCATCGGTGAGCTTATAGCCGCCCGAACGCGTAGACCTCCAATGCTTCACCTCAAAATGGCGCGAAACGTAGGTGTTCGTCTGCAAATCCCATGCGAACGCGCGGATTGCACTGAACCCAACGCCATTCTTTGCTACGCCGCGTTCAAGCACTTCCATGCCGAAAGTCACATTGCCCCAGTTTCGAGCAAGCACCTCTGCCAGCCGGATAGATGGCCCTGAAATCATTTCGTTGCCACGCGGGTACAGGTAGATAGCCGCATCCGCCAGCGTCGGGCGCTCGCATTCTCGCAGGATGCAATCCATACTCAAAAGCGGGTCGCGCGGAAACTGGCGCGCCATCATCACCTGCGCTTTGACCTCGGATACCGCGCGAGCTTCCGCATTGGCGGCAACCGCATTGCCGGAATCATGGCGTTTCGCATCCATGCTCATACCGTTCGCCGGGGCAACCGCATACGGATTGATGACCTGCAAGTTTTCGAGTTCTTCCATCGTTTTTCGCTCCTCCCTTATGTCCTTACGCTGATGGTCGTATCCTGATAGAACTCAACGCCGGGGATACTGGCCTCGCCCTTGCTCATTCGGGCAAGCGCGTCCAGCGCCGACTGATTGATTTTCCGCAGTTCCATACCGTTCACATAAGCCGGAACGGCAGTTTCATCCACCACGCGCGCCTTCCAACGTTTATTGATGGTTGTGCCGGCTGCCTTCGCGGGTTCGACAACCAGCACGGGCGCTTTCATGTCCTCCACCATCTCGGCCATCGCCATCGAAATCGCCGCACCGTGCACGTCCCCGGCCTGCTCGGCCTCCGCCGCCTCATTCATCAGTCGGTCGCGCTCAATCTGCTGGCGCTTGGCGGCTTCCCTCTCTGCCTCGCGTCTGGCCTCCGCTTCCGCCGTCTGATACCGTGCCATACCCGCCTTGATGGTTTTCTCTGCCTGTTCCATCGGCGCAAGCATGGCCTTCTCCTGCTCACAGATGCGGGCGTGCGCGGCCTTCGCCGCATCCTTGCTGGGTTTCCAGTATTCCTTCATCTGCTTGGCGCGCTTCTTGATTTCCACAAGGAACGCCGCCGCGTCCTCATACTCGCGCGCATTTCCGATTCGCATGTTCTCGGCTCGCGCAATAATCGCCTGACCCGAAGCGGTCAACTGTTCTTCGATGCCGAGCGAACCGGGCGCCCGAATCTGCAAAACGTTGTCTGTTGCTCTGGCTTCCATGTATGTCACTCCTATCTGATTTCCGCCTGCATCGCGTTGTAAATCGCCATGCAATGCAAAAAGTTTTTATATCCGTCATCGACCTGCCCGAAGTGATAGCGTCCATCCCGCATAAGCTGTAAACCGTACAGCCGCCGAATCTTCACGCCGTGGCTTTGCATCGCATGGGCATACGCGCCAATCTGCGTGGCCAGCATAACGCTGTGATAAGCCGCGGTGCATTTCAGATCAACCACATCAACGCCTTGCCCATCGTCGGGTTCGATGTGCCCCAGCAAGTCCAGCGTCCCCGCATACATCATCTGTCGATGATAGGTGCGAATCTCGCTGCCCTGCCAAGTTGGCGAATAATCTTTGCAAAAGCAGAGAAACGCTCGGACGTATGGCGCAGTGTCTTCATCCGTTTCAAGCACACCATACCTGACATAGTTGCTGACCTGTTCATGCGCCCGCGTTCCTCTGTCCGCCGCCGCATCCAACGCCGCCTGCGGAACGGCCGCATAGAGCATGCTGCTCATCGGAGACATAATCTGCGTCACACTCGGCAGGACAAACCCGCCCAGCGTGTACAAATGCTGCTGCTCATCAAAGGCCAGCTCCGGCCTTGACTGTATCTCCATCACACGGCCTCGCAATAATCCAGTTCTTCCGGGATTTCGGCCTCCGCGCGGCTCTGGTATTCGTCGCGGGCAACCACGGCGCTGTCCAGTGCCGTATATAAGCAGCTGACCAAATCACTGAGCTGTGCATCCTGCAACGCGCCTTCTTCGGTGGTGCGAATCATGGCTCGCAAACCGCTGCAAACGCTTTCCAGATGATCGAGGGTGGCGTATTCCGCTTCACTCATTGCGTACCTCCTTGACGTTTCCGTGCCGAATCTGCTATAATAGCAATAGCACTACTTCTGTTGGTCTGAATGCGGTGCGGAGGTCAGCATCTTCTCCATGCTGATCTCTTTTTTATTGTCTCGCCGCATTTTGCTGTTCTTCTTTCTTGAGCTTGCACGCCGCCCAAACGAAGAATAACACGCCGCCGGCAATGCCGAGCGCAAGCAGGATGCTCACGCCAGCCCAGAACAGGTCAATCAGTTTTTCGAGCATTTCTTCCCACCGCTTTTCTCGACCGTCTTTACATCATCGCGAATCATCCGTTCTGTCGTATGAGACATGAACTCACAGACCAGCGACACTGCCTTGCCCTCATCTTCACCCGCCAAGGTTTTCGCGACAACGCTGACACAGACTTCCAGCGCTTCGAGGATATCCTTCGCATTTCCGGCCATCGTCGTAATGCCGTTCTCGACTTTAATCAGGCAGTCTCCGTTGCTGACCTTGGCTTCTTCGCCGCAAACGCCCTTGACCACCAGCTCGACAAACTTCTCGACAATCACCTTACGCATTTCGTCCTTATTTCCTGCGCAGGCCTCCTTGAGAACATTTACGGCAACGGCGGTTGCCTGTGCCAGCAGTAAATCGGTCGTTCCAGAAAGACGCAGTTCTTTGTTGTCTTTGCAATAAATCATGACTTTCGCTCCTATCTTCTCCGGGCTATCCGCCCGTTCTCATCCAGCAGCCCGTCCATAACGAGCAGCTTTGTCGTGGCTTTTCGCCTTCTGCCAACCTCCCGCTTTTCCGGGGCAGGCTGGCGCACCGTCCTGCGGCTCTGAATCCATGCGTCAAGGTCAGGCTCAAGCACGGCCAGATGCGGCCTTGTGGTGCTCGTTCCGATATTGACGCACGGCATTGTCCGCATAAGGTCGTTGGCCGTCCTGCGGCTTACACCCAAGACCTTGGCCACTTCCTCCGTGTGGAGCAGCTTTGCTTCCATGCCGCTTTCCTCCTAGATTTGTTTCAAGATGCCAAGTGCCGTTTCGATGGCCTCTCTGGCTTCCTCAAGCTCCCGTCGGTAGCTGTCCCGCAGCGTCGGATCAATCTGCCCGTCGATGGCATCCCGCTCCACTCTGTCTTGGAGTTTGAGCACATCGTCGATCTGATGCTTGGTATTGACGACTGCTCCGAGCAGCCCCAGCTCTCGGTTATCGGCCGCGCCGAAGTATTTCACAATTTCAGGGTACTGGGCACGAGCCCAGCGTCGGAACAAACCGACATCATGAAGCTGCTCCTCCATCATGTCCACGTCGGCCATCTCTGGAATCCAATCGCCACGCTCCATACGCTTGACCTGCTCAATGGACACGCTGAGCAGCGCCGCGACCTGAATTTGGGTCAGCCCCGCCTCTTTCCGGGCATCCTTGAGAATCTGATGGGCTGGCTCGTTCACGTTCTTTCCTCCTTTCCGAACGAAATCTGTTCTCTCTGCCTTCAAAACAGGTGTTTCTTGACACTATTACACGCTCAAAATTTAGTAAAATAGAATTACTAATATATTAGCCAGTCTTTTCAGGCGAATAGCATGCATCAAGTTCCTTGAAGTCGCATTCCAGCACTTCTGCCAGCCTGCACAGCATCTTTTCATTGGGCTGCTTAGTTCCAGTTTCCCACTGGCTGACTGCTCCTTGCGTTACACCAAGCGCTTTCGCAAGTTCCTGTTGGCTCATTCCCTTCGTAACGCGGAGAATTTTTAACTTATTTACCATATCTTCCCCTCCCTTCTCTAATATTTGCTATTATTATAATACCAGCTAATATTTCTGTCAACTTATTTTTTAATATTTCTATTATAAAACTTGTTTTATTTGTGTTTTTCCTATTTTGGTAATAAAATATTAGTGCAAAGAAGGGAGGACGCTATGAATCGTCTAAAAATGCTTCGCCGTCAAAAAGGCGTTAAACAAGGAGACATCGCAAATCTCCTTCATATTACGCAAGGTGCTGTATCTCAATGGGAGCTTGGACGTACTAATATGGATTATCAGTACGCAAAAACCTTAGCCGATTATTTTGGGGTCACAACCGACTATCTTCTTGGAGAAGCTGATATCATCGACAGTTCTGCCATCCAAGCCCCTGCCGCCGTTCGAATCCCCGTCATCGGTACAATCCGCGCCGGAATACCGCTGGCGGCCATCGAGGATATTGAGGACTGGGAGGAAATTCCCGCCGACATGGCAAAGAAGGGCGAATTCGTTGCTCTGCGTGTCAAAGGCGACTCCATGCTTCCCGATATCAAAGATGGAGATGTCGCAATCATCCGTCGGCAGGAAAGCATCGAAAATGGGCAGATTGCTGCGGTCATCGTCAACGGAGATGACGCGACAATAAAAAAAGTCCGGCTTCTGCCGGACGGAATCATGCTGATCGGTCTGAATACCGAAGTATACGAGCCTCATTTCTACTCAAAGCAGGAAATATCTGATCTTCCCGTTCGCATTTATGGGAAGCTGGTCGAAGTACGAAGGAAATTCTATTGAGGAGGGTATTGTATTTGAAAAGGGTTCTTTTCGTTGCCGTTATTCTCTGCATATTTCCATTCTGTTCTATTGCCTCAACAAATGACGAACTAAATTATTTATGGGGTATTCGCATTGGTTCTCCAATTACAGAAGCCGTTTCAGATTTTGAAAAAATTACAGGTTTTGAACTTGAACCCGTTTATTCCGATGATGGAAGCTCTCTTGCATATTATCTGTCAAACAATATTATAATCCGTGGAAATATCTTTTCTGTTCTGTTCTCAAAACATACTAATGAGCTCGGACAAGACATTCTAAGCACTGTCTATGTCTCACATGATTATTTGAATACTGGAAAAAAGGTTGACCGAATAGATGGATATCGTATTACTGCCGAATTAGCTTCCATGCTTATGGACAGCTTTGGTTCTCCCACCTCAAATAGTTGGTCTATTCCACTTAATGGAAAAAATTATTTCTTTGACGTTCCTTTCTCGGAAGGCTCATTCGATATGGAACTCATCGACAGTCTCGGTCAAGACCATAGATTATCCTTTTGCTGGAACAATATTAAACTGCAACTTAGTTTCTATAATTACGAAAGGGACGGCGCCTCTATCCAAATTTCAGAAAGTGACGAATCCGCCTATTCTTCGCCATCTCTCGGAACATATTCGCCAGACAAAATTGGTATCCAAGGATTCTGACAATTATCAATAGATCAGGAAGGGATTATTCCATGAGCAACGATTTTCGTTTTCTGATGTACCAATCCACCGAAGAAAATGTGAGTGTCAACGCCATCATCAAAGACGAAACAATTTGGCTTTCTCAAAAGGGCATGGCCGAGCTGTTTGGCGTACAGCCTCCGGCCATCGCCAAGCACCTTCAAAACATCTACGATGAAGGCGAGCTTTCACGAGACGCAACTCTTTCCAAAATGGAAATAGTTCAAAAGGAAGGCGACCGCGACGTTACCCGTTCCGTTATTTATTATAATCTGGATGCGATTATCTCTGTCGGCTACCGCGTCAATTCCCGCCGCGCGACACAGTTCCGCATCTGGGCAACCAGCGTCTTGAAGGAGTATATGACCAAAGGCTTCGCGCTGGATGACGAACGCCTCAAGCAGGGAACAGCCGCGTTTGGCCACGACTATTTCCGCGAGCTGCTTGAGCGCGTCCGCTCGATCCGTGCCAGCGAACGCCGCATCTGGCAGCAGGTAACGGATATCTTCGCAGAGTGCAGCATTGACTATGATAAAAACACCAGCACTGCACATGATTTCTACGCGATGATACAAAACAAATTCCATTACGCCATCACGGGGCAGACCGCCGCCGAAATCATCTATGACCGTGCAGACCGCACCAAAGACCACATGGGGCTGACTACATGGAAAAACGCCCCTGATGGTCGGATTCTCAAATCGGATGTTTCCGTCGCAAAAAACTATCTGGATGCGAAGCAGATTCGTCAGCTTGAGCGCACCGTCTCCGGCTATTTTGATTATATCGAAGATTTGATTGAGCGCGAAAATACCTTCACAATGGAGCAGTTCGCCTCCAGCGTCAACGAGTTTCTAACCTTCCGTCGCTATGACATTTTGCCCGACAAGGGGCGCATATCTGCGGCGGCCGCAAAAAAGAAAGCCGAAGCGGAATACGACGCGTTCAACAAAACGCAGCGCATCGTCTCCGACTTCGACCGTGAGGTTCAACGTTTAATCGAATCCGAAAAGCACAAATAAATATGTCTACTGGTTTGCACCAATCGTTTTGCCGTCGTCGGCTAAACGTTCAACCCCGTCGATTTCGATGGGGTTGAAAGAAAAAAGCGCATCCTTCATGGTGCGCAATTTTTTGACAGTCTATCAGAACATACGTTCGTATTTTGGATATAGGAAGGGGTTGGGTTCTCATGCCAAGGCAGCACCTCAAACGCCGAAAAGATGGGCGCTTCGCTTGCCGATATCAGGGAAAATGGTTTTACGGTTTGACAGAAGGTGAAGCCTTTGCTGCCCGCGATGCCTATAAGCAAATGCTGAAACAGGGCATCCAGCGCGATGCCGACAGCATGGATGTGCGTCACTACGCCGCATCATGGCTGCCCATTCACAAAGCCGAGGTCAGCAAGCGTCACTACAACGACTGCGCTCATCATATCGACATTCTTTGCGACCAAATCGGTGACATGCTCATCAAAGAAGTCAAACCATCCGACATCAAATCTGTATTCAGCTCTCACTATGTAGGGAAAAGCGAAAGCACAATAAAGCATGCAAAGATTCTTTTCTCATCCATTTTTGAAACTGCCGTTGAAGATGGCTATTCAAATTCAAACCCTTGTAAATCCAAACATGCAAAGCCCCCCAAAGGCGCATCTGGTTCACACCGAAACATTACCGAGCACGAGCGTTCCCTCATCCATGAAACCGCGCATAGCTTCCGTGCCGCCGTCTACGTCATGCTCTATGCCGGCCTGCGCCGCGGAGAAGCCCTCGCACTCAACATTGATGAAGATGTTGATTTTGAACGTCACATTCTTCGCGTTCAGCATGCTGTACACTATGAAAGCAATCAGCCCATCCTCGGCGACCCAAAAACTGAAGCAGGTGAACGCGAAATACCGCTGCTCTCCATCTTGGAGGATGAGCTGCGCGGCATGCACGGCCTTCTTGCTCCTGCATGCAAAAGCGGCGGCCTGATGTCTGAAAGTGCCTTTTCCAGTGCTTGGGATTCGTACATCGGAACGATTGAACGAGAGCTGAACGGCCACCCTAAGCGCTGGCATCATCGTGGGTCGAAGAAAAAAAGCCCCGACCCTATACAACTTCAGGTCGAAGCACTCACCAAAGCCGGAAAACGAGATGAAGCGGAAGCGCTGCGCCTTGCCGATTGGAAAACATTCACCGTTCGCCCTCACGATCTCCGTCATAGCTACTGCACCATGCTCCGCGATGCCGGAACTGATCTCAAACTTGCGATGAAATGGATGGGGCATGCCGACGAAAAAATGATTCTCAAAATTTATGACCATGTAACCGATTTTCGTACTGAGCTAGCTCTCTCCAATCTCGAAAAAATGACCTCTGGTAGTCAAAACGGTAGTCAAACTGTTCAAGAGCCAATAAATTTCTTGCAATATAAGGAAAATATTTCTATTCGCTAATTGCCTACGAATCAAAAGGCCACAGGTTCGAATCCTGTTGGGTGCACCACAAAAACCCTTGACGAGCTTCGCGCCGTTGAGGGTTTTTCTTTTTCTATCTACCCGATGAAAGGAAGTCCTCCCCCATGTCCATCGAAAAAGCAAAAGCCTGTCTTTCCGCTCTTGGCTACGCCGATCACATCATCGAGCTGGCCGCTTCCACTGCGACAGTCGCCGAAGCCGCGCAGGCGTTGGGCGTTCAGCCCGGCATGATTGCCAAGACCATGTCCTTTTTGCAGGGCGACAAAGCCGTCCTCATTCTCACCGAAGGCACGGCAAAAGTCGATAACCGCAAGTATAAGAATACGTTTCGCACCAAAGCCAAGATGATTCCCTTCGAGGATGTCGAGCGCCTGATTGGCCACGCGCCGGGCGGCGTCTGCCCGTTCGGCGTGCCGGACAACGTGGACGTGTATCTGGATGAGAGTCTGCGGCAGTTTGAAACCGTCTATCCGGCGGCGGGCAACGACCACAGTGCCGTCAAGCTGACCCTTGCCGAGCTGGAACAGGTCGCAAACGCCAAAGGCTGGGTGGATGTGTGCAAAGAGATCGAAACGCCCGTTTCATTCTCCGCAAAACCCTGATCGCTTTCTTTTAAAAATATACCGTTATTGATTATGCTTCTCCCATGCGCTTTGAATCGCTTCAAGCGTCGCGGGATCGGCAATGCCACTTTGTTTCAGCCCGTTTGCCTGCTGGAACTTGGCGACGGCGCGGGTTGTCCCCTCACCGAATTTGCCTGTGCAGATGCTTCCATTGTAATAACCCAAATCCTTGAGCTGCGTCTGCATCGTGATTACAGCTTCGCACGGCTCCATGTCCTCGTAGAGCGTGCCCTCGTCGTAGAACCGTTCGGTGCGCTCCTTGCCGCAGAGCGTACAGGCCGCCACGCGCGTTCCCTTCTTCTTGCCATCCGGCTGGCTCGTCACGGTGTATTCGCCGTAGACATGTTCCAGATGATCGATGGAAACCGTCTGCGTCTTGCCGCAGCGGGCGCAAATCCGCTCGCCTTTGCCTTTTTTCGCACAGGTCGGCTCCTGCGTCACGCTGACTTCGCCCCAGTCATGCCCCAGTTTCGCAAGGGTTTCCGTCTTTTTGCGACCGCAGACCGCGCAAAATGATTCGCCCTTTCCGTTTTGCGTACAGGTCGGCTCAACGGCGACGGTCATCTCGCCATATTCATGCGGAAGCATCTCGATCCTTCTGGATACCGTCTGCTTGCAGGCTGAGCAGACGCCTTCCTTGCGCCCCTCCTGCGTGCAGGTCGGCTCTCTGGTGATCGTCCATTCCTCAACCTCGTGCGGCAGCTTTTTGGTGTATCGCTTTTCCCAGTGGTCGCACTCGCGGCAGTAACGGAAATCAAGACCTTCCAATCGGCAGGTCGGGTTTCGTTTGGTCTTCCACGGGCCGAAAGGATGATCTCCGGTGCATTCCGCCAGCGCCGAAGCCGCCGTCAGCAGCAGCACACAGAGCATTGCCAGCGTGCCGAGTCGCATTTTTTTCTTCATCTATAGGTCCTCGTTTCGTTTTTTTGTATTCTATCACATTTCCCTTTCAAACTCAACCCGCTTTGAACCCATCGGATCGACGTCTGCTCGATCGCTGTCCTCTGTCCGCCGCATACAAAAAACGAGGGTCGATCAAACCCTCGTTTCCTTGTGCAAGCGACGCTCTGCCTCATTCTTCCATAAGAAAAGACCCAGACAGCCGTCTGAGTCTTCATCTGGAGGCGCCATCCAGAATCGAACTGGAGAATGAAGCTTTTGCAGAGCTTTGCCTTACCGCTTGGCCATGGCGCCACAGTGGAGCGGTAGACGAGATTCGGACTCGCGACATCCACCTTGGCAAGGTGG
>OLFX01000420.1_pt1 | contig 67675 bp, 74 predicted proteins | sample 1605091 | NCBI WGS metagenome assembly OLFX01 (sample SAMEA3888906, study PRJEB22519) | human gut metagenome | biome: human gut; feature: human-associated habitat; material: faeces | place: Denmark | collected 2012 | reverse complement strand
GATGGTGCCAATGTTAACGTGCGGCTTCGTGCGCTCAAACTTTTGCTTAGCCATTTTCTTTTTCCTCCATGTGTCAGGCCAAAACCTGACATATTATAATTCGGGAAATGGCTTCCCGCACAGAAAACGGGAAGCCTGAAAGACTTACTTCGCCGCCTTGGCGCCGCAAACCTTCTCCTGAATGGACTTCGGAACCGGCTCATAGTGCTCCGGCTGCATGGTGTACACGCCGCGGCCCTGCGTGCGGGAACGCAGCGCGGTGGAGTAACCAAACATCTCGGAGAGCGGAACCAGCGCGTGAATCTCTTCGGTCGTGCCGTTGTGATCCATGCCTTCGATGCGGCCGCGGCGGCTGTTCAGGTCGCCGATAACGTCGCCCATGTACTCTTCCGGCACGGTGACGTCCACCTTCATGATCGGCTCAAGCAGCACCGGATCGGCCTTGGCGATAGCCGCCTTGAAAGCCATGGAACCGGCGATCTTGAACGCAACTTCGGAGGAGTCAACGTCATGGTAGGAGCCGTCGTACACGGAAACATGGAAGTCCACAACCTCGAAGCCGCCCAGCGGGCCGTTCTTGGCGGCCTCGCGGATACCGGCGTCGATCGGCGCGATGAATTCCTTCGGGATGGAGCCGCCGACGGTGTCGTTGCTGAAGGAGTAGCCCTCGCCCGGCTCGACCGGGGAGATCTCAATCCAGCAGTGGCCGTACTGGCCGTTACCGCCGGTCTGACGGACGTAGCGGCCTTCGGCCTTCGCGCTCTTGCGGATGGTCTCACGGTAGGCAACCTGCGGCGCGCCGACGGTCGCCTCAACCTTGAACTCGCGCAGCAGACGGTCAACGATAATCTCCAGATGGAGCTCGCCCATGCCGGCGATGATCGTCTGACCGGTCTCCTGGTTGGTATAGGTCTTGAAGGTCGGATCCTCTTCAGCCAGACGCAGCAGGCCGAGAATCATCTTCTCCTGGCCGGCCTTGGTCTTCGGCTCGATGGCGACCTGGATAACCGGCTCCGGGAACTCCATCTTCTCAAGGATGATCGGATGCTTGTCGTCGCACAGGGTATCGCCGGTCGTGGTGTCCTTGAAGCCGACAACGCCGCAGATCTCGCCGGTGTAAACCTCGGTGATTTCCTTGCGCTCGTTGGCGTGCATCTGGAGCAGACGGCCGATGCGCTCACGCTTGCCCTTCGTGGAGTTGAGCACGTAGCTGCCCGAACCGATGTGGCCGGAGTAGACGCGGATAAAGCTCAGCTTGCCGACGAACGGGTCGGTCATAATCTTGAAGGCCAGCGCGGAGAACGGCGCTTCGTCGCTCACCGGGCGCTCGTCTTCCTCGTCGGTGTGCGGGTCGAAGCCCTTGACCGGCGGGATGTCCAGCGGAGACGGCATGTAGGCCACAACCGCGTCCAGCAGCGGCTGAACGCCCTTGTTACGGTAGGAAGTGCCGCACAGCACGGCGAAGAAGCTGCAATCGATGGTGCCCTTGCGGATAGCGGCCTTCATCTCGTCGATGGTCGGCTCCTCGCCTTCCATGAACTTCTCCATGATGCCGTCGTCCACGTCGGCCAGCGCTTCGATGAGCTGCTCGCGGTACATCTGAGCTTCTTCCTGCATATTCTCCGGAATCGGCTCGTCGCGGTAATCCTTGCCCAGGTCGTCATAATAGACCTCGGCGCGCATGGTCAGCAGGTCGATGATGCCGCGGAAATCATTCTCCGCGCCGATCGGCAGCTGAATCGGGTGCGCATTCGCGTGCAGACGCTCGTGGAGCATGTCCACCACGCGGTAGAAGTTCGCGCCCATGATGTCCATCTTGTTGACGTACACCATGCGCGGAACATGATAGTGCTCAGCCTGACGCCAAACAGTCTCGGACTGCGGCTCAACGCCGCCCTTCGCGCAGAACACGGCGACAGAGCCGTCCAGAACGCGCAGGGAACGCTCGACCTCGACGGTGAAATCGACGTGGCCGGGAGTGTCGATGATGTTAAGGCGATAGTCCTTCCAGTAGCAAGTCGTCGCGGCGGAGGTAATGGTGATGCCGCGCTCCTGCTCCTGAGCCATCCAGTCCATGGTGGCGGTGCCTTCATGCGTCTCGCCGATCTTGCGGTTCTTGCCCGTATAGAACAGAATGCGCTCGGTCGTCGTCGTCTTGCCGGCATCGATATGCGCCATGATACCGATGTTGCGAACCATCTTTAATTCATGGTCTCTGGGCATGTTGAATCTCCTTTTTGTTCAGGCGGCCGCTTGCGCGGCGCCTCGCACGATCGGACGGAAATTACCAGCGATAGTGGGCGAACGCCTTGTTGGCCTCGGCCATACGGTGCATTTCTTCCTTACGCTTGACAGCCGCGCCGGTGTTGTTGCTCGCGTCGATGATCTCGGCGCACAGGCGCTCGGCCATGGTCTTCTCGCCGCGCTTGCGGGAGAACTCGACCAGCCAGCGCAGGGCCAGGGTCTGACGGCGCTCCGGGCGGATCTCGATCGGGACCTGATAGGTCGCGCCGCCGACGCGGCGGGCCTTGACTTCAAGGCTGGGCAGAATGTTCTGCAGGCCGGCGTTGAAAACTTCCATCGCGTCCTTGCCGGTCTTGTCGGCCAGCATCTGGAACGCGTCGTAGCAGACGGACTGCGCGATGCCGCGCTTGCCGTCGAGCATGATCTGGTTGATCAGCTTGGTGACGATGGTGTTGCCGTAAACCGGATCCGGCAGCACTTCACGCTTGGGTACAAAACCACGTCTCGGCATGGGTTTAACCTCCTGAGTTGTCAGGAAGCAAGGATTGTTTCCTCGCTTCGGTTTTCTTGCAGCATGGCCCGAACGGCCGGCAAGCGCGCCGCCTCAGCAAAAGCGACTTTCTTAACCGGATCTAGCACACAGCCCTGCCCGCGAAAAATCCTGCGCGCTGTTCCAAACACGCACAGCATCCTTTCGCTTCGCGGCCGGCCACCCGTTTCAGACCGACGACACCTCCGATACTGGGAGGGCGCCACTTCCTTCGTTATCCCGAAGTATGAACCCTCAGAAATTACTTCTTCGGGCGCTTCGCGCCGTACTTGGAGCGGGCCTGCATACGCTTGGCCACACCGGCAGCATCCAGCGCGCCGCGGATGATGTGATAACGAACGCCAGGCAGGTCACGGACACGGCCGCCGCGGATGAGCACCACGGAGTGCTCCTGCAGGTTGTGGCCGATGCCGGGGATGTAGCAAGTACCTTCGACGCCGTTCGTCAGGCGGACACGGGCAATCTTACGCAGCGCAGAGTTCGGCTTCTTCGGCGTGGTGGTCTTGACAGACAGGCACACGCCGCGCTTCTGCGGGCACTTCTGCAGGATAGGCGCGGTCGGCTTTGCAGCGATCGCTTTTCTTCCGTTGCGGATCAACTGGTTGATCGTAGGCATGGAAGCACCTCCTATGTTTCTTCTCAAAAATTCTGGAACACTTGCTTGCTGATTCATCTATATGAACCCGCTTGCGCGGGGTCATAGCATACAAAGCGCCGGCGTGCCGCATAGCAGCCGGTATTTTTTGCGGCCGATTCGCCCTTATTTGAGCAGACCGGCGGCCGCAGCCTTGACGTCGATGCCACATGCGCGTCCAAGCTTTTCCATCGATTCCACCTGCGTGCAGGGGATATCCATGTCGTAACAGCGATCCACGACGCGCTTGGTGAGCAGCAGATCCGCATCCTGCGCCACATACGCATGGGCAACCTTGCCCTCGTCCAGCGCACGCAGAACCTGCTTGGTGCCGACTACTCGTCGGTCAACATCGGCGAGACCATCATTCATAGACCAATTCTTCCTTTCAATCGTCTTCCGCGCAGACCATCCCCGCGGACGGCTTGCACAGCAAACATGAGTATGATATCATCTTCCGTCCCGAATGTCAATTCTTATTTTTGGTTTTTCCCTTATTTTACACATTTTTTTCGGATTCGGCCCGCGCAAATCCAAAAAGGGGCTCCCGTGCCCCTCGCGTCTTTCGCGCCCGATGTTTACAGCGCCCGCAGCGCGTCGATGAGCGCCGTTTTTCCCTCGGTCTTTTCGTCCTTCATCTTGACGATGCGTGCCGGTACGCCCGCAACCACTGCGTTTTCCGGCACGTCCCGCGTGACGACCGCGCCCGCTGCCACCACCGCGCCGTTTCCGACGCTTACGCCCTCGATGACCACCGCGTTTGCGCCGATGAGCACGTTGTCGCCGATCGTGACGGGCTTCGCGCTGGGCGGCTCGACCACGCCCGCGAGCACTGTGCCCGCCCCGATGTGGCTGTGTCTGCCAACGATCGCGCGCCCGCCGAGCACCGCGCCCATGTCGATCATCGTCCCTTCGCCGACTGCCGCGCCGATGTTGAGAATCGCGCCCATCATGATCACTGCGCCTTCGCCGATTTCCACCTCGTCGCGGATGATCGCGCCCGGCTCGATGCGCGCATGCAGGGTTTTGATATCCGCCAGCGGCAGCGCGCTGTTGCGTCGGTCGCACTCGACGACAAGATCTTCAATCGCGTCCTCATTGCGTTCCAGCACGGGCGCAATGTCTTTGTAATCGCCCATCACGATCATGTCCGCGCCGGTAAACACGTGGCAGTTTTCAAAATGCAGCGGCCTGGTTGTCCTGATATAGGCTTTCACGGGCGTTTTCTTCTCCGCCGTTCGGATCTTTTCGATGATTGCCTTCGCGTCCATCATGTTCCTCCGAATATCACGTCGTCCATGTCATACAGGCCGTTCGGGGCGCGCGTTGCAAATGCCGCCGCCCGAAGCGCGCCGAGCGCAAAGATTTCGCGGCTGTCCGCGCGGTGGCGCAGTTCCAGCTCTTCCATCGGCCCGAAAAAATACAGCCTGTGTTCGCCCGCAACCGTGCCCCCTCGCACCGCATGCACGCCGATTTCCCGCCTGCGCGCGCCGCTTCGCCCTTCGCGCCCGTTTAAAACAGCATATGCGCCGCCTGGGTCAACGCGCCTCAAAAGCATCTTCGCCGTACCGCTGGGGGCGTCCGCCTTGCATCGATGGTGCGTCTCCACGATTTCCATGTCGAAACCGCCGCCGAGCATCCGCGCCGCTTCTGCCGCCAAACGCCCCAGCACCGTCACCCCGACGGAAAAATTATCCGCCCATACAATCGGGATGCTTCGGCCAGCCTCGCGAATGGCCTCGCCCTGTGCGTCGCTGAACCCCGTCGTGCCGATGACCAGCGGAATTTTTCTCCGCGCCGCGCTTTCCAGCAGCCCGTTCAAATTGTCCGGATGGGAAAAATCCAGCGCCGCGTCCATCTCCTCCAGCTCGTCAAGGCTCGCACAGCCGCCCCGCCCGACAAAACCGGCTATCTGCACATCCTCCCGCCGTGCGCAAACCGCCTCGATCATCCGCCCCATTTTGCCGCAGCCCACGACCGCGATGTTCATTTTCTCCCCTCCGTCAAAAAAGATTTCTGCCGCTCAGGATTGTCGGATGGGCGTTTTTTTATACGGTTTTCTGCCAGCAGCAAGCTGCACGACGTAGGCGTGACGGAAGACGTTTTGTTTTACATGTCCAATTTTCCGATGTCCCGCCGCATATGCGCGCCGTCGAAATGAATCTGCTCCGCCGCCGCATAGGCTTTGTGAATCGCGTCTGCCAGCGTGTCGCCCAGCGCCGTCACGCCGAGCACGCGGCCGCCCGCCGTCACATAGCCCGCGTCCGTCCGCTTCGTGCCTGCATGATATACCGTCGCACCCATCGCTTCCGCCTCTTCCAAACCGGAAATCGGCTTACCGCCTTCGTACTTGCCCGGATAGCCGCCGCTGGCCAGCACGACGCACGCCGCCGCACCGTCCTTCCAGCGAATATCCATCTCGGCCAGCCGCTGCTCACGCACCGCCCGCATGATGGCGAACAAATCGCTGTCCAGCAGCGGCAGCACGACCTGTGTCTCCGGGTCGCCAAAGCGCGCATTGTATTCGACCACCTTCGGCCCGTCTTTCGTCAGCATCAGCCCGACATACAGCACACCCTTGAACGTGAAACCCTCGGCGTTCATCGCCCGAAGCGTCGGCAGCAGAATTTCGCGTTCCGTCCGCTCTGCGATGTGCCGGGTATACAGCGGGCTGGGCGCGAACGCGCCCATGCCGCCCGTGTTCGGGCCTTTGTCGCCGTCAAACACGCGCTTGTGGTCCTGGCTGGCCTTCATCGGCACAATCGTCTTGCCGTCGCAGAAGCACAGCACCGTCACCTCGCGCCCGACCATGCATTCTTCAATCAGCACCCGCGCGCCGCTCCTGCCGAACTTGCCGCCCTGCATCATCTCGATCACGGCCTGTTTCGCCTCGTCTATCGTCGCCGCGACGACGACGCCCTTGCCCAGCGCCAGGCCGTCCGCCTTGACGACAATCGGCGCGCTCTGCGTATCCAGATACGCCAGCGCCTTCTCCATCTCGGTGAAGATTTCGCACTTCGCCGTGGGGATGCCGTATTTGCGCATCAGGTTTTTGGAAAAGATCTTGCTCGCTTCCATCTGCGCGGCGTAAGCCGTCGGGCCGAACGCCGCAATGCCTTCCGCTTCCAGCCTGTCCACGCAGCCCAGCGCCAGCGGATCATCCGGCGTCACGCAGACAAAATCCACCTTTTCCCGTTTCGCCAGCGCCACAATGCCGTCGATATCCGTCGCTTTCACATCGGGAATGCAGCGCGCCACTCGCGCAATGCCCGCGTTGCCCGGCGCGCAGAGCAGTTCCGTCACATCCTTCGATTCGCTCAGCTTCCTGCAAACCGCGTGTTCGCGCCCGCCGCCGCCAATAACCAATACTTTCATGCTTGACCTCCTGTCGCCCTCTCCGACCGCTGACGCGGCCACCTCTTCCAAAGGGAGAGACAGGTTTTTTTGTGCCTCTCTCGCCCTTTCTTTAAAAGGCAAAAAACAGCGTCCCCTCCCGCCCGCTTGGGGCGGCCCCAAGGGACGCTGCTCGTTTTTACCCTACATTATGAATCCTTTATCGCGAAGCGATAAAAATGGGAAATCCAAGAACCTCAGGTTCTTGGTGGGGTGTGGGGCAACGCCCCACGCGTTTCCCCTTTAGTGCTTGAAATGGCGCATGCCCGTAAAGACCATCGCAATGCCGTACTTGTCGCACGCGTCGATGGAATCCTGATCGCGGACGCTGCCGCCCGGCTGAATGATACAGCTGATGCCCGCTTCCGCACAGGCCTTCACGCAGTCGTCAAACGGGAAGAACGCATCGCTCGCCAGCGCCGCGCCGCGCACCTTGTCGCCGCTGCGCTCGATGGCCATCTGCGTGCTCCAAATGCGGTTGACCTGCCCCGGCCCGATGCCCAGACTCTGGTTGTCCTTGGCAATCGCAATGCCGTTGGATTTCGCATGCTTGACGATCTTCCACGCCAGCATCAAATCCTCCATCTGCTTTTCCGTCGGCTGCGCTTTGGTCACGACCTTCAAGTCGCCGTCTTCCGGCAGCAGCTTGTCGTCGATTTCCTGCACCAGCAGGCCGCCCGCCACTTTGCGCATCACGCGTTCGCCCTTCGGATACGTGCGGATCGTCGTATCCAGTTCCAGCAGGCGCAGATTCTTTTTCTTCGTCAGAATCGCCATCGCTTCCTCGGTGAACTTCGGCGCAACGATGATCTCAAGGAAGATTTTGCTCATCTGCTCAGCCGTCGCCGCGTCCACCGTGCCGTTGGTGACGACAATGCCGCCGAACACGCTGACCGGATCGGCCTCATACGCCAGCTTGTAAGCCTCGCTGACCGTCTCCGCCACGCCCACGCCGCACGGGTTGCCGTGCTTGACCGCAATGACCGCCGTCGTGTCAAACTCGCGCAGCAGTTCCAGCGCGCCGTTCGTGTCGTTGATGTTGTTGTAGGAAAGCTCCTTGCCGTGCAGCTGCCTGGCCGCCGGGAGCGTGCCCGCGATATCGCCCAGGTCGCGATAGAACGCCGCTTTCTGGTGCGGGTTCTCGCCGTAACGCATCTCCTGCACCTTTTCAAACGTGACGGTCAGGTTCTGTGGGAATTCCGGCGTGTCCTCCAGCTGGCTGCGCAGGTACTGCTGAATCATGCAGTCATACTGCGCGGTATGCTCAAAGACCTTATATTGCAGATAGCGCTTGGTTTTCAGCGAAACGTCGCCCGTGGTTTCCAGCTCGGTGAGCACGCGGTCGTAATCCGCCGGATCGATGACGACGACCACATCCTGCGCATTTTTTGCCGCCGCGCGAAGCATGGTCGGGCCGCCGATATCGATGTTCTCAATCGCCTCGTCGAAGGTCACGCCGGGCTTTTCAATGGTCGCGCGGAAGGGATACAGGTTGATAACGACCATGTCAATCGGCTCCACACCGAGCTGTTCAAGCTGTTTCATGTGTTCGGGATTCTCACGCACGGCGAGCAGCCCTGCGTGAATCGCCGGATGCAGCGTCTTCACGCGCCCGTCGAGGCACTCCGGAAAACCGGTCACGTCGCTCACGCCGGTGACGGAAATCCCCGCCTGTTCAATCGCCTTCATCGTGCCGCCTGTGGACAGCAGGGTCACGCCCTGATCGGCCAATCGGCGGGCCAGTTCCACAATGCCGGTCTTATCCGACACGCTCAAAATCGCACGCTTAACCATGAATAAGCTCCCTTCTGTAAGAACACGTTGGGGCTCTGCCCCAAACCCCGGCCGGGAACTGAGTTCCCGACACCCTCCGCTTCCTGATTCCTTCGGAATCAGGGATATCTTTATAGACAGGCTGTGTATACGACCGTCGGGCGCATGAACCTTCCAAATTATTTTTAGATGGATCGCATTGCGATCCATCTCATTCGGGAAGTCCAGAAACCTCAGGTTTCTGGCGGGGTTTGGGGCGGCGCCCCAATCGTTCCCCGGCTTACATGTCCCTGCCCAGCAAATACTCTTCCGTTCTCACCCAGTCAAACCCGCTGCGCTTGAAAAACTTCATCGCGCTGGCGTTGCGTCGGACGGCGCGGGCAATCAGGTGCGGCACCTGCTGCTTGTTCAGCTGGCCCAGCGCTTCATCCACCAGCGCGCTGGCCACGCCGCGGCCGCGCCATTTCGGCTCCACGCAGACCATTTCCAGCGTCGCTTCGGCCTGCGTGCCCGTGACGAGCATGCTTCCCACGTAGTCGCTGCCGTAATACATCGCCTTCGCCATGAAAACCGGACCGCGCATGCGCTCTTCCAGCCACTCGCTGGCGTGCTCCACGCAGCCAAATTCTTTCAGACCCAGCAGAAATTCTTCGCGCCGCGTGCGGGTGCGCAGATCCACGTCGATGGATTTCGTGCCCACCGGGCTGTAATTGCGCCTGCGCGCGGAAAGATCCTGCGGCACGTTCAGCACAAACAGCTCCACGCCGTCGTAATCGTCAAACCCCATCCGGGTGAAATATTCGTGGCGCTCCGCATCTTCAATCGCGCAGCGGGTATACAGCCGCGCGGCCAAACCGCCTTCTTCATCCTTGATCCGCTCGGCTCTGGCGCTCAAAGCGCCGAAAAGCGTGTCGCTGGCCATCGGATGGGCATTCATCGTCATCTCGATATCCAGCGGCCTGTCCGGCAGCATCTTTTTGATTACGCGGTATTCCAGGCCGCCCTGCCCGATTTCCACGCCCGCATCGTCGATGATTACAAAACTGTTTTCCCGCAGAGCGCCGCCAACGCCGCGCACGGGCTGATAAATTCTCATAATTAGGAAGACACCCTTCATCAAACCGGCTGATGCGCACGCTCTCCCGTTTCCAAATACCGGAAAAAGTTCGCATTCGCCGAAATTGCACATGTGAACACTTTATTATAGCACATGTACCTGTCTTCCATCTACCCCCAGTTTTTCCGCGCAGAAAAGTCGCACGCTTTCCGGCAGAATTTCGTGTTCGACGGTCAGCACGCGCGCGGCCAGCGTCTCCGGCGTGTCGCCCTCCAGCACGGGCACGCTCTTCTGCATGATGACCCCGCCGTGATCGACCTGCTCATCGACGAAGTGCGTCGTCGCGCCGGAGATCTTTGCGCCATAAGCCAGAACCGCTTCATGCACATGATGGCCGTACATGCCCGGCCCGCAGAACGCCGGAATCAGCGCCGGATGGATGTTGATGATCCGATGCTCATACGCCCGAACGACCTGGCGGCCCAAAATCGGCAGATAACCCGCCAGCACGACCAGATCCGCGTCCGCCGCTTTCAGCTTTTGGAGAATGATGTCGTTGAAAGCCTCGTCGCTCCCCGCCTGCTTTTTGCTGACAAATTCAGCCGGAATGCCGTGCTTTTTCGCCCGCTCAAGGGCAAACGCTTTGGACGCGTTGGCAAGCACCAGAACGATCTGCCCGTCGATGGTTCCGGCTTCCACCGCGTCGATGAGCGCCTGCAAATTCGTTCCGCCGCCGGAGCAGAGCACCGCAATCCTCTTGCTCACAGCAAAACCAGCCTTTCGCCATCTGCGGCCGTCTTGGCCACGCGGCCGATACGATACGCCTTTTCGCCCTGCTCTTCCAGCGTCGCGACGAGCTTGTCAGCCTCTTCTTCCTTCACCGCAAACACCATGCCGATGCCCATGTTGAAGGTGTTGTAAGCCTGCCTGTCGCCCAGCCCGCCGAGCTTTACCAGCTCCGTGAACACAGGCAGAACCGGCCACGTGCCGCGCTCGATCTGCGCGCTCAGGCCGTCGGGCAGAATGCGCGGGATATTCTCGATGAAGCCGCCGCCCGTGATGTGCGCAATGCCGTGCACATCGCAGGCTTTGCACGCCGCCAGCGCGGGCTTCACGTAGATTTTGGTCGGGGTGAGCAGGGTTTCGCCCCAGCTCTTTCCGCCGAGCGCTTCCACCGGCGTGTGAATGTCGCATCCCTCGGTCAGCACCAGCTTGCGCACCAGCGAATAGCCGTTGGAATGCACGCCGGAGGAGGCCATGCCGACCAGCACGTCGCCCTCCGCCACACGTTCTCCGGAGATGGATTGTTCCCGCCCGACGAGACCGACGGTGAAACCCGCCAGATCATATTCGCCCGCCGGGTAGAAATCCGGCATTTCGGCCGTTTCGCCGCCGATCAATGCGCAGCCCGCCTGTCTGCATCCGTCCGCCACGCCCGCGACAATCTGCTCGACCTTCGCCGGGTCGAGGTATCCCGTCGCGATATAATCCAGAAAAATCAACGGTTTTGCGCCCTGGCAGACCACGTCGTTGACGCACATCGCCACGCAGTCAATGCCCACCGTGTCGTGCTTATCCATCAGGAAAGCCAGCTTGAGTTTGGTACCCACGCCGTCCGTGCCCGCGACGAGCACGGGCTTGTCCACGTCTGCGTTTTCGATGGAATAAAACCCGCCGAACGAGCCGAGGCCGCCCAGCACATTTTCATCAAACGTGGCGGCCACATGCTGCTTCATCCTGCGCACGGCCTCATAGCCGCGTTCAACGTCCACGCCCGCATCCTTGTAGGTAATCACGATGAACCTCCTTTTAGGGCACTGCCCCAAGCCCCGCCAAGAACCTGATGTTCTTGGATTTCCTTCTTGACGGATTGCTTTGCAATCCGTCAATTCATACTTTCCTGCTTCCGCCCCAAAGCGAGAGCGTTTCTTGGGCTGCAGCCCAACGTCACCCTTCTATATCCTTCATTTCCCCCGTTTCGGGGTCGATGGGATAGTCGCCGTCAAAGCAGCCCGTGCAGAACTGGCAGCCCGAACCGGCCACCGTCTTGAGCAGATCGGGCAGGGAAAGAAATTTGAGGCTGTCCGCCCCGATGAAGCGGCAGATTTCCTCCACGCTGCGGCTGTGGCCGATCAGCTCTTCGCTCGTCGCCGTGTCAATGCCGAAATAGCAGGGGTTCAGCACCGAGGGCGAGGAAATGCGCATATGCACTTCCTTTGCGCCCGCCGTGCGCAGCATCTCGACGATCTTGCGGCTCGTCGTGCCGCGCACGATGGAATCATCCACCAAAATCAGCCGCTTGCCGCGCACGTTGCGGGTCAGCGCGTTGAGTTTCGTGCGCACGCCCAGTTCGCGCATCCCCTGCTCCGGCTGGATGAACGTGCGGCCGACATAGCGGTTTTTAGCCAGTCCGTCGCCGTAGGGAATGCCGCTCTGCTGCGCATAGCCCATCGCCGCCGCCAGCGCGCTGTCCGGTACGCCGATGACCATATCCGCCTGCACGTCGTCGCCGACGGCCAGACGTTTGCCCGCCTCCACACGGGATTGATACACGTTGATGCCGTCGATGACCGAATCCGGCCGCGCGAAATACACAAATTCAAACAGGCACAGGCGACTGCGCATCGGCGTTTTCACGTGGGTCGAGTGAATGCCTTCTTCGTCGATGACCACGATTTCGCCCGGCTGCACATCGCGGACAAATTCCGCGCCCACCGCGTCGAGCGCGCAGCTCTCGCTCGCCAGCACGAAGCTGCTGCCCACGCGCCCCAGGCAGAGCGGGCGGATGCCGTAAGGATCGCGAATGCCGATCAACTTATCCTTCGCCAGCAGCACCAGCGCATAACTGCCGCGCACTTTTTCCATCATGGAGCGGACGGCCTCGATTAAGCCCTTGCTGCTTTCCCGCGCAATCAGGCTCAGGATGACTTCGGTATCCACCGTCGTCTGAAAAATCGCGCCGTCATCCTCCATCTGGCTTCTGAGCGCGTCCGCGTTGACCAGATTGCCGTTGTGCGCCAGCGCCAGCATGCCGATTTTGCAGCGCGCCACCAACGGCTGAGCGTTGATGACGTCCTTGCCGCCAAAGGTCGAATAGCGCACATGGCCGATGGAAATATGTCCCGTCAGCCCGTGCAGGATTTCTTCGTCAAACACCTCCGGCACAAGGCCGAGGTTGCGATAATGCTTAATGCCCTTTCCATCAGCCACCGCAATACCGGCGCTTTCCTGTCCGCGGTGCTGCAAAGCAAACAGACCGTAATACGCGGCCTCCGCCACGTTGATGGCCTCATCCTGCGCGTAAATGCCGAACACGCCGCAGGCTTCCTCCATCCGGTCTCCGCGTTCCTTGATTTCCGTCATGCTGCCTCCGCCTTACACTTCATCCTGAATCTGTCTGTCGTCTGCCTCAATCGCCGCCGCCATCTGCTCGCGGTGCGCCAGCAGCTTTTCGGCCAAAATTGGGTACTTGATCGAGAGCATCTGCGCCGCCAGATAGGCCGCGTTATCGCCGCCGCCGACCGCGACCGTCGCCACCGGAATGCCAGTGGGCATCTGCACGGTGGAAAGCAGCGAATCCAGCCCGTCCATGAACGACGATTTGACCGGAATGCCGATGACCGGCAGCGTCGTGTGTCCGGCGATTACGCCAGCCAGATGAGCCGCTTTGCCCGCCGCAGCAATGATGACCTCAAAGCCGTTTTCACGCGCGTTGGCCGCGAACGCCGCAACGGTTTCGGGCGTTCTGTGCGCGCTGGCGACATGCACCTCAACCTCAATCTCGAACTTCTTGAGCACATCTACGCAGCCCTTGAGGGACGGCCAGTCGCTCTTTGAACCCATAATCAACGCAACTTTCGGCATCGTTTTGACCTCCAAACCTCGAAATCAATCTTAGTATAGCAAGAGTCGCTCCTGTTTTCAATAAAATTCCGGAACTTATTTTCTCTTTTTTTGATTATTGTTCGTATTTTTGTCTCATTTTGCGTTCATTTCATGTTTGCATGCCTGTTTTTCCGTGCTTTTTCCGGACTTTGATTGGTCTGCTTTTTTGGATGATGAATTTCAGCGTAAGCAGTGACTGCGAAAAAAGCAAAGCCCCCCTCTTTGAGGGAGGTGGCACGGCGCATCTGTGACGGAAGGAGTTTAAAAAAATCCCTCCGTTAAGGAGGGACTCGTTTTATTGAAATGTCTCTTTTCCGATCGGCGTCGGGGTTTGATCATAAAACACCCGTCGGACAGTGGGCGTCGTTTCCAAAATGCGCTCAACCGTGCGTTCCACCAGATCATATGGCAGCCTCGCCGGAACAAGCATCGCGCCGGAAATCGTCACTGCGCGCAGGATGATCGTGCTGGTTTCCTTTTGCGCGTCCACCATAATCGGGAAGTATTTATAGAGCTTTTTATTCAGCCCTGCTTCGCGAATCTCCCCGCTGAAAATCGCGTCGGCTTTGCGCAGCGCCGCCAGTTTTTCCGGGGTCACTTCGCCGATGATCCGCGCCCCCAAGCCCATCAGCGGGAATGGCTTGCGCTGCACGATGCTGCTGTCCATGCCCAGCGTCTCGGCGATTGCGCGAACCTCCTCACGGAAGAGCAGCGCCAACGGCTCAAGCACCGCCATGCCGCAATCCTGCCATACCGCATTGTTCGCGCCGCCCAGAAAGTCGCTGTAATTGGTGCCCATGACCAACGTCTTCGCGCCGGGAATCGCCTCCGTCTGCCGAATCATCTCTTCGTGCAGGCAGGCAACGACGACCTCCCGCTTTTCCCGCATGGTCTGCTTCCCGCGAAGTCCGGCAAGCACGCTTTCTGCGCGATCCGCCACGCGAAGCGGAATCCCCAGCCGTTCAAACGTCTCCTGCACGGCGGCGCTTTCCCCTTCGCGCATCAAACCCGTTTCCACATAGATGGCCGTCATCCGTTCGCCAAACGCCTGATGCGCCAATACGGCGGCCACAGCCGAATCCACGCCGCCGCTCACGCCGCACACCGCAAAACCGCCTTCAATCGAAGCGTCCGTCAGCATACGCCGCGCCTCGGCCAGCGCAGCGTCCATGGTGAACCATGGCATGCATCCGCAGATGTCGCGCGCAAAATTCTTGAGAATGGTCGAGCCATCCGGATCGTTGCGCTCCAATTCAAATTGAATGCCAAAAAGCGAGCGTCTGTCGTCCGCAAAGGCGATGGTGCAGCCGCCCGCGCCTGCCGTCACCTGCACATCGGCAGGGAGCATCAGCGTCATGGCTTCCTGAATATAGCGTTCTCCGGCCTCCACGCCTGAAAACAGCCGACACTCCGCGTACTGAACAGACGCTTTCCTGTGCGAAATGGCCGTGCCCGCGCATGCGCCGCCCATCGCCATGATGAGCATATGCGCGGCATGGCCCAGCGCCAGCACGGGAATGCCCAGTTTCAAAATTTCCGCGTCGAACACGCCCGCGGCGCTTTGGGGTTCGCCGCAGAGCACAATGCCGCGCGGCGCGGCCTGCGCAATCTGCGCAGCCGTGGTCATGCCGCTGATGATTTTGCAAAACACCTGCTCACCGCGAAGCCGCCTGGCCGCCTCGACGGCAAACTCATCCGAGTAATTGAGAATGAGAATCATGTCGTTCATGCTTCGTTCCCTCCCACAGGGCAGCTGCTCTTCTCCCCGATTTCAAAAGAAGCTGCTCCGCATTTCAGCGAAACAGCTTCTTTGGTAACACAGGGGATTAGATCAGCTCAAGAATGACCATCTCGGCGGCGTCGCCGCGGCGCGGGCCCTTCTTGAGAATGCGGGTGTAGCCACCGGCGCAGTTCTTCTCGGCGTTGCGAGCCTTGTACTTCGGCGCGATCTCACGGAAGAGCTTCTCCACGCAGGGATACTTCGCGTCCTTGGTGCGCTCGGCATAAGCCTTCTTGGACTCGTCGTCCTGCTTCGGCTCCTTCACGTCGTACAGATACGCCATGATCTGACGGCGGACATGCAGCTTGCTCGGGGCATCGTTCTGCACGGTCACGGTCACGGACTGGCCCTTGTCGTTGTTAAAGGTCTTCTCGACGGAGACCGTGTTATCGCACTCGCGGATGGCGAGAGTGATCAGGTGCTCGGCGGCGCTGCGAACTTCCTTGGCGCGGGCCAGAGTGGTCTCGATACGGCCATACCAAATGAGGTTGGTCACCTGATTGCGCAGAAGCGCCTTGCGCTGAGCGGCCGTACGGCCAAGTTTACGCTGATAAGCCATTTTGTTTATCCTCCTATTACAGCCCGCCTCCTGCAAATACAGTTCTTCACGCGGCACGCAAGAAGCCTGCTCCGCCGATTGGGCAGATCAGGCCTTGCCTTGCCGCGCCCATATTTCCCTTAGGCGCGACCTTGATAGCCCTTTCGGGCAGTGTATAATTTGTAACCGGTTTTGCCGGATTACTCGTCGTTGGCACGCAGGGCCAGACCCAGAGCGGCGAGCTTCTGCTCGACTTCTTCCAGAGACTTCTTGCCCAGGTTGCGAACCTTCATCATGTCTTCCTGATTGCGCTGCACAAGCTCGGCGACGGTGTTGATGCCGGCGCGCTTGAGGCAGTTGTAGGCACGGACGGAGAGATCGAGCTCTTCGATCGTCATTTCCAGCACCTTTTCGCGGTGATCGTCTTCCTTCTCGTTGAAGCCGATGGTCACCACCTGATCGGTCAGATCCATGAACAGCTTCAGATGGCCGTTGAGGATCTTCGCGGCGGTGCTGATGGCCTCATCCGGCTGGATGCTGCCGTCGGTCCACACTTCGAGGGTCAGGCGATCGTAATCGGTCTCCTGGCCGACGCGGGTGTTCTCGACGGTGTAATTCACCTTGCGGATCGGCGTGAAGATCGAATCCGTCGGGATGACGCCGATGGGCGTATTGGGATTTTTGTTGTTCGCTGCGCTCACATAGCCGCGGCCCTTTTCCAGGGTCAGGTGCATGATGAGGTCGGCGTCCTCGTTGAGCGTGGCGATATGCAGATCGCGGTTGACCACCTCGATCTGATCGTCCACGGCGAGGGCCGCCGCCGTCAGCTCACAGGGACCCTTGACGTTGATGGACACCGTCTTGGGGCCGTCGCAATACAGCTTGGCGGAAAGCTCTTTCAGGTTGAGGATGATCTCTGCAACGTCCTCTTTCACACCGGGAACGGCGGAAAACTCGTGCTGGATGCCCTCAATGCGGATGCTGGATACGGCAACGCCCGGCAGAGAGCTGAGCAGCACGCGGCGCAGGGAATTTCCCAGCGTCTGGCCAAAGCCATGCTCAAGCGGCTCTACGACAAACTTGCCGTAGCTGTCGCTGGCTTCCACACGTTCGATGCGGGGCTTTTCGATTTCGATCATTGGGCAGATTCCTCCTCACAGTTACCGTGAACAGCCATGGATTAACGAGAATAGAGCTCGACGATGAGGTGCTCTTCGATCGGGCAATCGATGTCCTCGCGGGCAGGCATCGCAGCCACGGTGCCGGTGAGATTCTGCGCGTCAAAGGTGAGCCACTTCGGAGTCACAACGCCGGTGCCCTCGCGCAGCGCCTTGAAAGCGGCCTGCTCGCGGGAACGCTCACGCAGGGTGATCACGTCGCCGACCTTCACGGAGTAGGAGGGGATGTCCACCTTCTTGCCGTTGACCAGGATGTGGCCATGCACGATGATCTGGCGCGCCATGCGGCGGGTCTTGGCAATGCCCAGACGATAGATCACGTTGTCAAGGCGCAGTTCGAGGAGCTTCAGCAGGTTTTCACCGGTGATGCCCTTCATGTTGGCCGCCTTGAGGTAGTAACGGTGGAACTGCTTCTCCAGCACACCGTAAACAAACTTGACCTTCTGCTTTTCCTTGAGCTGCGTGCCGTACTCGGAAACCTTCTTGCGCTTGTTGCCGCCCGGGTTGCGAGTAGACTTCTTGTTGCCGTAGCCCATGACCGCCGGAGAGATATCCAGGCTCCGGCACTTCTTGGCGATCGGCTCTTTATTGTTAGCCATGTACTTTCGTCCTCCTTACCAATACCTTACACGCGACGGCGCTTCGGCGGACGGCAGCCGTTGTGGGGGATCGGCGTCACGTCCTTGATCATGTTGACCTCCAGGCCGGCAGCCTGCAGGGAACGGATGGCGGCCTCACGTCCGGAGCCCGGGCCCTTGACGTAGACCTCAACGGTCTTCAGGCCGTACTCCATAGCGGCCTTCGCGGCGGTCTCCGCAGCGGTCTGCGCGGCGAACGGCGTGGACTTCTTGCTGCCGCGGAAACCGAGTCCGCCGGCGGAAGCCCAGCTCAGCGCGTTGCCCTGGGTATCGGTCAGGGTCACGATGGTGTTGTTAAAGGAGGAGCGGATATGCGCCGCACCGCGCTCCACGACCTTGCGCTCGCGGCGCTTGCGGACGACTTTCTTCAGCTTCTGCTTAGGTGCCATTGTCAATCACTCCTCTATTATCTGGTTGCCTTCTTCTTGCCGGCGATGGTCTTCTTCGGGCCCTTGCGGGTACGAGCGTTCTGCTTGGTGTTCTGGCCGCGAACGGGCAGACCCTTGCGGTGACGAACGCCGCGATAGCAGCCGATCTCCATCATGCGCTTGATGTCCAGGGAGACATCGCGGCGCAGATCGCCTTCCACCTTCAGGTGGTGCTCGATGTACTCACGGATCTTGTTGACGTCCTGCTCAGTCAGGTCCTTCACGCGGGTGTCAGGGTTGACGCCGGTAGCAGCGAGAATCTCCTGAGAGGTCTTCACGCCGATGCCGAAGATGTACGTCAGTCCGATTTCGACCCGCTTCTCACGAGGCAGGTCAACGCCAGAAATACGTGCCATTATTTACCTCCGATATCCAATTACGGTAGTGTGTTCTGCTGGATTTCTTTTATGAAAAGCCGCATGGTTCACAGACAAAGTCTGTGCAGCCGCCCAAGCGATCCTTCCTGTCTTTGATCCTAACGATAAGGTGATTAGCCCTGCTTCTGCTTGTGCTTCGGGTTCTCGCAGATGACCATGATACGGCCCTTGCGCTTGATGACCTTGCACTTCTCGCAGATAGGCTTGACAGACGGTCTAACCTTCATTTTGTCCGTTCCTCCTCGAATTTGTTTTCTCAACCCTTGCTGCGCCAGGTGATGCGACCCCTGGTGAGATCATAGGGAGAAATTTCGACTTTGACTTTATCGCCCGGATAGATGCGGATGAAGTTCATACGGATCTTGCCGGAGATCTGAGCCATGATTTTATGCCCGCCGGCCAGCTCGACGCGGAAATTCGCGTTCGGCAACGCCTCGACGACGACGCCTTCTACCTCGATATTGTCGCTCTTGGGCAAGTTTTAACCCTCCTTACGCGGCAACAAAGCCTCTTGATAGCCGATAGCATCTAGTTTATTTCGCACTTCAGAGTCAAAAATCCTCTTTTTTGCAAAAATTTTTTCACGAATTTCTTCAAGAATTTCGGGTTTGGCAACCAGATGCTTGATCTTCTTCTTTTTGGGATTGTCTACCTTTCGCTGACAACCGTTTGCGATGGCCACATGATCCTTGTCAAGGACGGCCACGACCACGAAGTAATGCCCCGCGTCGCGTCCGGCTTTGGAAAAGACCACCCGGCCAACTTCCATAGGGAACGAGCTCATCGCTTCTCCTCCTTATGATATCCGGGCAGCGAAAGCAATTCGGGTTCGCCATCCGTGATGAGGATGGTGTGTTCGTAATGCGAGCAGAGGCTGCCGTCGGTGGTGACTACCGTCCAGCCATCGCGGAGCGTTTTCACATTGTAGCTGCCCGCGGTGATCATCGGCTCAATGCAGATGGTCATGCCCCGGCGCAGCCGCACACCATGTCCCGGCGCACCGAAGTTCGGAATGCTGGGATCCTCGTGCATCTCGCGCCCGATTCCATGCCCGCAAAGGTCTCGCACCGCGGCAAAGCCGCGCTCCTCAACATATTGCTGAACGGCATGGCCGATATCGCTGACGCGATATCCTTCGCGCGCCACTTGAAGGGCGGCGAAAAAGCTCTGCTCCGTCACGTCAATCAGGCGCTGAGCCTCTGGGCTGACAGTACCGACGCCCACCGTAAAGGCGCTGTCGGACTGCCACCCATCCAGGATCAGGCCCGAATCAATCGAGATAATCTGGCCCTCGCGCAACACCGTGGATTCATTCGGAATGCCATGCACCACCTGAGAATCCACCGACGCGCAGATCGAGGCAGGATACCCCTCATAGTTCAGGAAGGAAGGGACGGCGCCGTAACCGCGAATGAGCTTTTCCGCATAACGGTCAAGCTCCTTCGTGGTGATACCGGGCTCGATCTTCCCTTTCAGCTGCTCAAGAACCTCATGCAGCAAGGCGCCCGCCTCGCGCATCTTGGCAATTTGAGAAGCGTTCTTGATGGTAATCATTTCGTTTCACCCAGCGCCTTGAGGATCGCTTCAAAGCAATCCTCCATCGGCTGAGCGCCGTCCACGCGGCGCAGCAGCCCACGCTGTTCGTAGAACTCGATCAGCGGAGCTGTCTGCTTGTGGTAAACGTTCAGTCGGCTGAGCACCGTCTCGGCCTTATCGTCATCCCGCTGGATCAGCGTCGCGCCGCAGCGCTCGCAGTCCGTCCGCCCATTCAGGCGGGAGATGTGGTAGGTGCCGCCGCACGCGGGGCAGACCCTGCGTCCGGAAAGACGGGCAATCAGCTTTTCGTCGCTGACGTCGATATCCACCACGGCGTCAATGTCGGCAAAACCGGCAAGCGCCTGCGCCTGCGGCACGGTGCGGGGGAAGCCGTCGAGCACATAGCCCTTTTGGCAGTCCTCCTGCGCCAGCCGTTCGCGCACGATGTCTATCACAACGGAATCCGGCACAAGCGCGCCGGCATCAATGTAGGCTTTGGCAGCCAGACCGGTCGGCGTTTGTTCCTTGATGGCGCGGCGAAGAATATCGCCCGTGGAAATCTGCGGGATCCCCAGCCGTTCGCAGACGCGAACGGCCTGAGTTCCCTTGCCCGCGCCAGGCGGGCCGAGAAAAATCACGTTCATGCTCAAGTACCTCACGCTGACCGCGTCATCAACCGAGGAAGCCCTTGTGATGACGCATGACCATCTGCGCCTCCACCTGGCGGATCGTCTCAATACCCACGGAAACCGCGATCAGCACGCTGCTCGCTCCGAACGGAGCGCTGATGCCGAAGATGCGGGTCAGCAGGGTCGGGATGGTCGCCAACACGGCGAGGAACAGGGCGCTGAACAGCGTCAAACGGCCGGACACGCGGGAGAGATAATCGCTCGTCGCGCGGCCCTGGCGAATGCCGGGGATGATGCCGCCGTTCTGCTGCATGTTCTTGCTGATGTCAACCGGATTGAAGGTGATGCTGGTGTAGAAGTACGTGAAGGCGATAATCAGAACCGCCAGCACAATCTGATACCAGATGCCGCTCTGGAAGCCCTGCCACCACACGTTAATGCCGCTCGTCGGGAAGAACGCAAAGATCGTCGCCGGGAACTGCAAAATGGCAAAGCCGAAGATCAGCGGCATCACGCCGGTCGAGTTAATTTTCATCGGGATGTAGGTGGACTGGCCACCGTACATCTTGCGGCCCACCACGCGCTTGGCGTACTGGATCGGGATGCGGCGTTCGCCCATGTCCACAAAGGTGATGGCCACGATCATCGCCAGCAGCGCAAGCACGATCACGATCACCGCGATCGGATGCACCGTACCGGCCACCATGCCAACCGCAGCCTGACGGCCCCAGTTGAACATGTTGGAAACGATACCGGCCATGATCAGCAGGGAGATGCCGTTGCCGATGCCGTTCTCGGTGATACGCTCGCCGATCCACATCGCCAGGGCGCTGCCCGCTGCCATCGACAGACCGATGACAAGGTACCAAACTCCGCCATAGGAATTGGCACGCATGGCAAAGACGAGGCCAACCGCCTGAATGAACGCCAGGACGACGGTCAGGTAGCGGGTGTACTCGTTGATCTTCTTGCGGCCCTCCGGGCCTTCATTCGCCAGCTTCTCCAGTGCCGGAATGGCAACCGTCAGAAGCTGAAGGATGATGCTGGAGTTGATGTACGGAGTGATACCCATGGCCATGATGCTCATGTTCTGGAAAGAACCGCCGGTCATCATGTTCATGAAGTCAAGGATCGAGTAATCCTTCACCGCGCTGGCCACCGCCGAGACGTTGATGCCCGGAACCGGGATCACGCACAGCAGGCGGTAGATCAGCAGCATGCCGAAGGTGTAGATGATCTTCTTGCGGAGCTCCGGAATGCGCCAGGCATTCTTCATCTTTTCCAGCATATCAGATCACCTCAGCAGTTCCACCGACGGCCTCGATTTTCTCCTTCGCAGAACCAGTAAACTTCACGGCCTTCACCGTCAGCTTCTTGGTCAGCTCACCGTTGCCCAGAACCTTCAGACCGTCCAGTTCCTTGCGGATGATCTTCTTCTCCACCAGCAGCGCGGCGGTGACTTCGGTGCCGTTCTCGAACACCTCAAGCTCGCTCACGTTGACAGTGGCATATTCCTTGGCAAAAATGTTCTTAAAGCCGCGCTTCGGCAGCTGGCGAACCAGAGGCATCTGGCCGCCTTCAAAGCCCGGACGCTTGCCGCCGCCGCTACGGGCCTTGGCACCCTTGTGGCCCTTGCCGGACGTCTTGCCCAGGCCGGAGCCGACGCCGCGGCCCAGACGGCGCGGCGCGGTGGTGGAGCCCAGTGCGGGCTTCAGCTCATTCAGCTTCATGGTGAATCCTCCTTAGTCGCTGATTTCGACCACAGACACCAGGTGATTGACCTTGAAGATCATGCCGCGGATAGACGGGGTATCCTCAAACACCTTGGTGGAGCGGATCTTGTGCAGGCCCAGAGCCTTCACAATTTTGATGTGGTTGGGCTTGCTGGAGACAGGAGACTTCACAAGCGTTACCTGCAATTTCATACGTCTCTTCCTCCTTATCAGCCGAGCAGCTCTTCGACGGTCTTGCCGCGCATCTTCGCCACTTCTTCGGCGCTGCGCAGAGAAGCCAGACCCTCGATGGTCGCCTTCACCATGTTGATCGGGTTGTTGGAGCCGTAGCTCTTGGTGCGGATGTCCTTCACGCCGCACAGCTCAAGCACAGCACGCGCCGGGCCGCCGGCGATAACGCCGGTACCTTCCGGAGCCGGCAGCAGCACGATCTCGCCCGTGCCGAAACGGCCGACAGTCTCGTGCGGAATGCTGGTGCCCTTCATGCTGACGTGAACGAGGTGCTTCTTGGCATCCTCGGTCGCCTTGCGGGCGGCTTCCGGAATTTCGGTGGCCTTGCCAATACCGCAGCCGACGCGGCCCTTGCCGTCGCCGATGACAACCAAAGCGGCAAAGCGGAAGTTACGACCGCCCTTAACAACCTTGGTCACGCGATTGATGGCAACCATCTTCTCCTGGAACTCGCTCTCCGGGCGGCGGTCACGACGCGGACCGCGCTCGCGGCGCTCGCCGCGCTCCTGCGGTTTCTTTTCCATATCCTGAGGCATTTTTTGAATCCTCCCTTGAATCAGAAGTCGAGGCCCGCTTCACGGGCGCCTGCGGCGACCTCCGCCACGCGGCCGGTGTAAACGTAGCCGCCGCGGTCGAAGACGACCTTCTTGATGCCAGCCTGCAGCGCACGCTCGGCAACGGTCTTGCCGACGAGCTTGCCCGCGCCCTTCTTGTCCAGCTCGGAGAGCTGGCCCTTGATCTGCGGATCAAGCGTGGAGCAGGAAACCAGGGTCTTGCCGGCCACATCGTCGATCACCTGAACGTAGATGTTGTTCAGGCTGCGATACACGCTCAGACGCGGCATTTCGGGCGTGCCGCTGATCTTCTTACGCACACGCTCATGACGGATCTTACGGATCTCATTACGATCACGTTTGGTAAACATTAGCGCTCACTCCCTTACTTCTTACCGGTCTTGCCTTCCTTTTGACGGACAACCTCATCCGCATAACGGATGCCCTTGCCGTGGTACGGCTCCGGGCTGCGAACCGCACGGATGTCGGCCGCAACGTTGCCCACCTGCTGCTTGTCGATGCCGGAGACCTCGATGGTCGTCTGGTTCGGCGTAGCAAAGGAAATGTTCTGCGGCGCCTTCATAATGACGGGATGGCTGTAACCGATGGTGATGTTCAGGGTGTCGCCCTTCGCCTCGGCGCGATAGCCGGTGCCCACCAGAGCCAGCGTCTTCTTGTAGCCCTCGGTCACGCCGACCACCATGTTGGCGATCAGGGCGCGATACAGGCCGTGGAAAGCGCGATTCTGCTTCTCGTCGTTCGGGCGGGTGACATGCACCTCGTTGCCCTCAACCTTGACGGTGATGTTCTTGTTGACCGTCTGCTCCAGCTGGCCCTTCGGGCCCTTCACGACGACATGGTTGTCGTCGGAAACGGTGACCGTGACGCCGGCCGGAATTGCAATCGGATGTCTTCCGATACGAGACATTGTTTTTACCTCCGTTTCAGCGTCGTCGATTACCAGATGTAAGCGAGCACTTCGCCGCCAACCTTGGCCGCGCGAGCCTGCTTGTCGGTCATCACGCCCTTAGACGTGGACACGATCGCAATGCCCAGGCCGCCCAGCACCTTCGGCAGCTCCTCGCACTGCGCGTAAACGCGCAGGCCCGGCTTGCTGATGCGCTTGAGGCCAACGATGACGCTCTGCTTCTTGTCGGTATACTTCAGGCCGATCTTGATCTGGCCGGCAAGGCCGTCGTCGATCATATCGACGCTCTTGATGTAGCCTTCGTCGAGCAGGATCTTGGCAATGGACTTCTTCATGTTGGAAGCCGGGATCACCACAGTGTCGTGCTTGGCGATTTGGGCATTGCGGATGCGGGTGAGCATATCTGCAATGGGATCGTTAACGAGCATTTCAGTTCCTCCTTACCAGCTGGCCTTGCGGACGCCGGGAATCTCTCCCTTGTACGCCAGTTCGCGGAAACAAATGCGGCACACGCCGTACTTGCGGAGCACGGAGTGCGGACGGCCGCACAGGCGGCAGCGGGTGTAAGCACGAGTAGAGAACTTCGGCTCCTTCTGCTGCTTGTTGATCATACTGGTCTTAGCCATGTGATTGTCCTCCTCCTTACTTCGTGAACGGCATGCCCATCAGGCGAAGCAGCTCTTTGCACTCTTCGTCGCTCTGAGCGGTGGTCACGAAGATCATTTCCATGCCGCGAACCTTCTCAACCTTATCGTAGTCGATTTCGGGGAAGAGCAGCTGCTCACGAATGCCCAGCGCGTAGTTGCCGCGGCCGTCGAAGGCCTTGTCGCTCACGCCGTGGAAGTCGCGAACACGCGGGAGGGCGATGTTCATCAGCTTGTCCATGAACTCATACATACGCTCGCCGCGCAGGGTGACCTTCGCGCCGATGTTCATGCCTTCACGGAGCTTGAAGTTAGCGATGGACTTCTTGGCCTTGGTGGTGATCGCCTTCTGGCCAGCGATGGCCTCAAGCTCCTTCACGGCCACTTCCAGCGCCTTGGGGTTGTCCTTGCAATCGCCAAGACCCATGTTGATCACGATCTTGTCGATCTTCGGGATCTGGTTGACGTTCTTGTAACCGAACTTCTGCTGCAGGGCAGGAACCACTTCGGTCACGTACTTATCGTAAAGACGCGCTTCCATTACTTGTTTCCTCCTGCATTACTCTTCGATGCTCGCGCCGCACTTCTTGCAGACACGAACCTTGGTGCCGTTCTCCAGCACGCTGTAACCAACGCGAACGCCCTTCTTGCACTTCGGGCAGACGAGCATCACGTTGCTGGCGTCGATGGCGGCTTCCTTCTTCACGATGCCGCCCGGCACGCCCTGCTGGCGCGGCTTCTGATGCTTGGTGGCAATAGCAACGCCTTCCACGACGACCTTGCCGGTCTTCGGGGAAGCAACCAGAACCTTGCCTTCCTTGCCCTTGTCCTTACCGGTGATCACAACCACCGTATCCTTGGAACGGATATGCATATTCTCTTGCCCCTCCTTACAGAACTTCGGGAGCCAGAGACACGATCTTCATGAAGTCGTGCTCGCGCAGCTCACGGGCGACCGGCCCAAAGATACGGGTGCCCTTGGGCTGCTTGTCGTTGTTGATGATAACGGCAGCGTTGTCATCAAAACGGATGTAGGAACCGTCCGGACGACGGTAGCTCTTGTGCGTGCGGACGATAACGGCCTTCACGACGTCGCCCTTCTTCACAACGCCGCCGGGCGTTGCGCTCTTGACCGAAGCCATGATGATATCGCCGACCGAGCCGGTCTGGCGGAAAGAACCGCCCATGACGCGGAAGCACATAATTTCCTTAGCGCCGGTGTTGTCGGCGACTTTAAGACGCGTTTGCGGCTGAATCATTGAGTTATTTCCTCCTTATCCGACAGGGCTTACTTCGCCTTCTCGATGATCTCGACCAGGCGCCAGCGCTTGTCATGGCTAAGCGGACGGGTCTCCATGACGCGGACGGTGTCGCCAATGCCACACTCGTTGTTCTCGTCATGGGCCTTGATCTTGGTGGTACGGTTCATGATTTTGCCATACAGCGGATGGCGAACGCGATACTTAACCGCGATGGTGATGGTCTTGTCCATCTTGTCGCTGACGACGACGCCAACGCGGGTCTTGCGCATACCTCTTACTTCAGACATAATGCGATCTCCTTTCCGGGTTACGCCTGAGCCTTGAGCTCGAGGCTGCGCAGCGCGGTCTTGGCACGGGCGATGTCACGCTTGGTGTTGACGATCGCCGTCGTGTCCTGGAGCTGGCCGGTAGCCAGCTGGAAGCGCAGATTGAAGAGTTCCTTCTTCAGCTCCACGACCTTATCATTGAGCTCGGCGGCGGTCATGCCGTTAAACTGGTTCTTCTTCATTACGCTTCACCACCTTCGCTGGTCTTCGCGGTTTCACGCGCGATGATCTTGGTCTTCAGCGGCAGCTTGTGCTGGGCAAGACGCAGGGCCTCGCGCGCATCGGCTTCCGCAACGCCCTTGATCTCAAAGAGCACACGGCCCGGCTTCACCACCGCGACCCAGTATTCGGGAGAGCCCTTGCCGGAGCCCATTCGGGTCTCGGCCGGCTTTTCGGTGATCGGCTTGTCCGGGAAAATCTTGATCCAAACCTGGCCGCCACGCTTGGTGTAGCGGGTCAGGGCGATACGGGCGGCCTCGATCTGGCGGGCAGTCACCCAGCTCGGCTCAGTGGCAACAATGCCGAAATCGCCGTAAGCCAGGAAGTTGCCGCGCTGGGCCTTGCCCTTCATGCGGCCGCGGAAGACGCGGCGGCGCTTCACTCTCTTGGGCATCAACATGGTTTATTTGCCTCCTTCGGTCTTGGCCGGAGCTTTCTTCACGGTCGGAAGAACCTGGCCCTTGTAGATCCAGACCTTCACGCCCAGGCGGCCGTAAGCGGTCTTCGCCTCGGCAAAGCCGTAGTCAATGTCGGCACGCAGGGTCTGCAGCGGGATAGAACCCTCGTGGTAGCCCTCGCTGCGCGCGATATCCGCGCCGCCCAGACGGCCGGCCACGCTGGTCTTGATGCCCTTCGCGCCAGCGCGCATAGAGCTCTGCAGGCACTTCTTCATCGCGCGGCGGAAGGAAACGCGGTTCTCCAGCTGCGCGGCGATGTTCTCGGCAACCAGCTGCGCGTCCAGATCCGGGTTCTTGATCTCCTGCACGTTGAGGATCACCTGAGCGTTCTTCGCGCCCAGTTCCTTGACGATCGCAGCCTTGATCTTCTCGATGTTCGCGCCGTTGGCGCCGATCACGATACCCGGCTTCGCCACATTCAGGGTCACCGTCACGCGCACTTTATCGTTGTCAAAGCGGCGCTCGATGTCAATGGAAGAGATGCCGGCGTCGTAGAGCTTGACAGGCTTCTTGCTCTTGTCGTCTACGAACTCCAGTTCCTTAATCATTTTGCGGAGCTTCGCGTCGGACACAAGGTTGTCCGCGAAGTTCTTCTTATCCGCATACCAGCGGGTGCTCCAATCCTTGATGACGCCGACGCGGGCGCCATGCGGATTCACTTTCTGGCCCATCCGAAAACCTCCTTACTTCTGGTCGAGCACGACGGTGATGTGGCTCGTGCGCTTGAGCATCGGGGACGCGCTGCCGCGGCTGCGGGCAACGTAACGCTTGAGCGTCGGGCCCGGGTTGGCGAACACTTCCGCGACATACAGGGAGCCACGGTCCATGCTCAGGTTGTTTTCGGCGTTAGCAATCGCAGAAAGCAGCAGCTTCTCCACGACGGGAGCCGCCGCCTTCGGCGTGTACATCAGGATCGCAAGCGCCTCGTCCACCTGCTTACCGCGGATCAGATCGATGACGATCTTCACCTTGCGGGAAGAGATGCGCACGTAACGAGCGGTCGCGCGGGGACGCTTGTCCGCAGTTTCCTTGCGGACCTTCGCCTTTTCACGAATTCTGGTAGCCATGCGATTTCACTCCTTTACTTGCGGCCGCTGGCGCTCTCGCCGGCGTGACCCTTGAAGGTACGCGTCGGGGCGAACTCACCCAGCTTGTGACCAACCATCTCTTCCACGATGTAAACCGGCACATGCTTGCGGCCGTCGTGCACCGCGATGGTGTGACCAACCATCTGGGGGAAGATGGTGGACGCGCGGGACCAGGTCTTCAGCACGCTCTTCTTGCCGGATTCGTTCATTTCCTCGACCCTCTTGAGCAGCTTAGCAGCTACATAGGGGCCCTTCTTGACCGATCTGCTCATTGATGAGTCCTCCTATTACTTGTTGCCCGCACGCTTGACAATCTTCTTGTCAGAGTACTTCTTGTGCTTGCGGGTCTTCAGGCCGAGAGCCGGCTTGCCCCACGGGGTGACAGGCGCGGGCAGGCCAACCGGGCTCTTGCCTTCGCCGCCGCCGTGCGGGTGATCGCACGGGTTCATAACCACGCCGCGGACGCTCGGACGGATGCCCATGTGACGGGTGCGGCCGGCCTTACCGATGCGCACGTTGCTGTGATCAGCATTGCTCACGGTGCCGATGGTCGCCTTCGCGTCCATGGAGATCATGCGAACTTCGCCGGAGGGGAGGCGAACCTGCGCATTCGCGCCTTCCTTCGCCATCAGCTGAGCGGCGTCGCCGGCGCTGCGGACAAGCTGGCCGCCGCGGCCCGGAACAAGTTCGATGTTGTGGATCAGCGTGCCCAGAGGGATGTTGCGGATCGGCAGGGCGTTGCCCGGCTTGATGTCCGCGCCTTCGCCGCTGACCACGGTGTCGCCGGTCTTCAGGTCGATCGGCGCCAGGATGTAGCGCTTCTCGCCGTCGGCGTAGTTGAGCAGCGCGATGAACGCGGTGCGGTTCGGATCGTACTCGATGCCCGCAACCTTGGCCGGGATGCCGTCCTTGTTGCGCTTAAAGTCGATCACGCGGTACTTGACCTTGTTGCCGCCGCCCTGGTGGCGAACGGTGATCTTGCCCTGCTTATTGCGGCCGGCATTCTTCTTCTTGCTTTCCAGAAGGGACTTTTCCGGCGTCGTCTTGGTGACTTCCTCGAAGGTGAGCACCGACATGAAACGTCTGGCCGGGGAAGTCGGCTTATAAACACGAATAGCCATTTTTGTTAACCTCCCTGTTACTGCGCCATGCCGTCGAAGAACTCGATGGTCTTGGAGTCTTCCTTCAGCGTGACGTAAGCCTTCTTGATTTCGGGGGTGCGGCCGGCGTAACGGCCCTGACGCTTGATCTTGCCGAGGGTGCGCAGGGTGTTGACGCTCTCAACCTTGACGCCGAAAGCAGCTTCAACGGCCTGCTTGATCTCGATCTTGTTCGCGTTGATCGCGACTTCAAAGACGTAGCGCTTATCCGCCATGCCGTCGTAAGACTTTTCAGTCAGAACGGGGCGGAGGATGATATCATGAGGATTCTTCATTACGCGTAAACCTCCTCAACGAGCTTGACCGCTTCCTCGGTGATGATGAACTTCTCATTGCCGAGGATGTCCAGCACGTTAATCGTGTTGACATAAGCGGTCTTCAGGCCCGCGATGTTCGCGGACGCGCGGGTGATGGTGTCGTCCGGGCCGGCCAGCACGAGCAGCGCGGTCTTTTCGACGCCCAGGTTCTTGAGGATCGCGGCAACCTCGCGGGTCTTCGGCGCGGTCAGGGCGATCTTGTCCAGAACGATCATCTCGCCATCGTTCACCTTGGAGGTGAGGGCGCCCTTGAGCGCCAGGCGGCGAACCTTCTTCGGCACATTCACGACGTAGTCGCGCGGCTTCGGCGCGAACACGACGCCGCCGTGGGTGAACTGCGGCGCGCGGTTGCCATGGTGGCGTGCATTGCCGGTGCCCTTCTGGCGGTAGATCTTACGGCCGCCGCCGCGGACTTCGCCGCGGGTCTTGGCGGACTGGGTGCCCTGGCGCTTGGCGGCCAGCTGGCTGCGAACGACCAGGTGCAGGACGCTCTCGTTGATCTCGGAGGCGAAGATCGCTTCGCTCAGCTCGATCTCACCGACTTTAGCGCCTTCCTGATTCAGCATTGCAATCTTAGGCATTGTGACGGTTCCTCCTTATCAGGCCTTGACGGAATCGCGGATCACAAGGGTTCCGCCCTTCGGGCCCGGCACAGCGCCGCGCACGAGCAGCAGGTTGCGCTCCGCGTCAACGCGCACAACGCTCATGTTCAGCGTAGTCACGCGATCGACGCCGTAGTGGCCGGACATCTTCTTGTTCTTGAACACGCGGGACGGCGTGGAGTTCGCGCTCAGGGAACCAACGCCGCGATGATACTTGGAACCGTGGGCCATCGGGCCGGTGTGCTGGTTCCAACGGGCGATCGCGCCGGTGAAGCCGTGGCCCTTGGAGGTGCCGGTGATATCAACCTTGTCGCCCGCGGCGAAGACGTCAACCTTCACCTCGTCGCCAACGTTGTAAGCGGAGCAATCCTCAAGGCGCAGCTCGCGCAGCTTGCGGCAGGGAGCGACGTTCGCCTTGGCGAAGTGGCCCTTGATGGGCTTGTTCACCAGCTTCTCGGCGCGGTTCTCGGCGTAAGCGTCAAAACCGACCTGGATCGCTTCGTAGCCGTCGTTTTCCACGGTCTTCTTCTGGACGACCGGGCAGGGGCCTGCCTGAATAACAGTAACCGGGATCAGGCGGCCGTCCTCGGTAAAGATCTGCGTCATGCCGATCTTCTTGCCGACGATACCTTTCTTCATATCTGCTTACCTCCTGATCACAGTTTGATCTCGATTTCCACACCAGCGGGGAGATCGAGCTTCTCCATCGCGTCAAAGGTGGCGCGAGTGGGGTTCTGAACGTCGATCAGGCGCTTGTGGGTGCGCTGCTCGAACTGTTCGCGGGAATCCTTGTACTTGTGCGGCGCGCGCAGGATCGTCACGACTTCCTTCTCGGTCGGAAGCGGGATCGGGCCGGACACCTTGGAACCGGTGCGGCGAGCGGTCTCGACGATGCGCTCGGCAGCCTGGTCAACGAGGCTGTGCTCGTAAGCCCAGAGCTTGATGCGAATTTTCTTGCTGGCCATTTCTTTTCCTCCTTGTTCGTACTCAAGTACGACTTGCTTGGCTTTTGCCCTGCATGACGGACCTTGAGCCGTCGTCCGATTGGCGGACATGGTCCATAACAGTTCCCTCACCGGCCAGTGAGCAATCTGTTACTTCATCCCCTTTGCAGACATCTGCCACATTATATTCCATTTCTTAAAAAAAAGCAACCCCTTTTTCAAAACTTTTTTCATCTTTTTTGAAGTTTTCCGCTTTTTCCTCTTTTTCCTTCTCCGCTCAAAAATCCTTCTGCCGTCTGCTTTTTTCAGCCGTTCGTTTTCCCCGTTTTTCATCCGCATTCTATCCACTGTTCCAGGCGTATCATTCGCATGTTCAATATCCACGTGTCCGTGCGTATCATCACGCTTTTAAAAGATACTTTCACAAACTTTCGGCCTTCCCCATGATCCGTTTTTGTAAAATTTGTACAATCCCATCTTTCATCCCTGTACCGACTGACCTGATTTCGATTCATCTCCATCTTCGCTTTAGCGCTTTAAAGCGATTCAGTCCGTTTCATCGGTCGTCAGACGTTTCTTGTGTTATTCATTATTTCCCGGCGCAATCCGGATATGAAAAATGTCCTCCCCCGCTTGAGAGGAGAACATCCTTCTTTTATCTGCTCCGCCTGCCGCGCGTCCGCCGCACCAGACACGAAAGCGTAAAGTTGATTGCGAAATAGGCCAGAAACGCAAACCCGAACAGCACAAACACATCCGTCACATGAATCGTTCCCCGGTTAAATCGATCCACCCACGTGCCGTTGTAGGCGTTCGCCTTGCTGATGATCAGCTTTGTGCAGGCCATCAGCTCGACCGTAACCAGGCTCGCCATGTAGCTGCTGTCCTTGATCGTCGTAATCATCTGGGAAAGCAGCGTCGGCACAATGTTGCGCAGCGCCTGCGGCAGCACAATCAGCGTCATCGTCTGCATCATGCCAAAGCCCTGCGAATAGGCCGCTTCAAACTGTCCTTTCGCCACCGAGTTCAATCCGCCGCGGATAATTTCCGCCATGATGGCCGACGTAAACAGTGTCAAGGCGACAATCGCCTTGAAGAGCGTCTTCACAGCCACCGTCGAGCTCATACCCAGCATCTCGGCAAACGATTTGCTCACCGCCGGAGCCGGACACATCACAAAACAAACGAACATCCACAGCATCAGCGGCGTGTTGCGAAACAGCTCTATATAGATAGAAGCCATTTTTTGCAGCACGCGTGCCGGGCCGCGCGTGCAGTAGTTTCTCGCCAGCGCCAGCGCCACGCCGAGCAGCAGGCTGAATACGATCGCGATCACCGAAATCACCAGCGTAAACATCAGCCCGCGCAGCAGATAACTCATCACGTCCGCGTTGGAAAGAATGCCGAAGCTGCCTTTCAGGTCTTCAAGGAAGCCGTTCATGCCGTCGCCTCCTTTTTCTCGATCTCCTCGACCGACGCGCGGTCTCTCGCTTTGAGCCTGCCTTCCCACCTAGCCGCCATCAGCGACAGCGGATAGCAGATCGCAAAGAAGAGCAGGCCGCCCACCAGATAGGCCGGGCCATACGCGCCGCCCGTGCTTTCGCCCGTCACGAAGTTATACGTCGTCGCAATCAGGTCTGCGCCGCCGATGATGAACAGGCACGATGTGTTTTTAATCAGCGCAACCACCTGATTGACCATCGGCGGCAGAATGATTTTCATCGTCTGCGGCAGAATGATGGTCTTCATCGTATCGATATACCCGAACCCCTGGGACCACGCAGCGTCAAACTGCCCATAAGGCACAGCCTGTATCCCCGCGCGGACAACTTCCGCCACATAGGCTCCATGGTAAAATCCCAGCGCGACAAATCCGACGACCACCACCGAGATTTTGACGCCTGAATACGCCAACGCATAATAAAGAAAGCAAACCTGTAAGATGAGCGGTGTGTTCTGAAAGAATTCCACGTAAATCCGCGCGATGACACGCAGAGCTCGCTTTCCGCTCGCCGCCATCAGGCCCAGCGCAAAGCCGATGATCATGGCAATCGCCAGCCCGACAACGGCGCTTTCCAGCGTATTGAGCAGCCCGTTCAGAAACGTTGCCCGATACTGCCAGACCGTCGCCCACGCTTTTTCGCTGAAAATCGTATTCAAACCCACCACGTCCTTGCTTCAGGTTTTAAGGGGTACGTTGAGGCTCCGCCTCAAACTCCGGCAGGGAACTGAGTTCCCTGCACCTTCCTCCTACCGCTTCACGGTATACTGCGAAGCGAAGCGGGAGATGCAAGAACCTCAGGTTCTTGCTGGGGTTTGGGGCAAAGCCCCAACGTTCTCTTCCGTTCTTTTACTCCAGGCCCCACTCGGCGATCATGCCGTCGATCGTGCCGTCGGCCAGCCATCCGGTGATCAGCTCTTCCACCTTCGCGCTCAGCTCAGACCCCTTCTTCGTCGCCACGCCATATTCCTGCGGGCTGAACGAATCGGCAATGAAGCTGCGGCCGTCCGTCTTGTAGTTCGCCAGAATGGACTTGTCCACGCAAAAGGCGTCCACGTCGCCCGCGTCCAGCGCCATCGAGATGGCCGGATAGTCATCAAAAATCTTGAAGCTCACGCCGCCGCTGAACGTCGCCGCGTCAAACGTGTCCTCATCAAACGCATCGATCACGCCCGCCTCAGCCATCGCCTTGGCCAGCGCTTTTGCGGAAGTCGAACCGGAGGAAACGCCGACCGTCTTGTCTTTCAGACCAGCCAAATCCGTAATGCCGGATTCATCCTCGACCAGCACCGTCACAGCATCCACATAATACGGCGTGCTGAAATCCCAGCTTTCCTTGCGTTCCGGCTTGATGGTGAACGTCGCGATTACGCAGTCCAGTTCGTCGTTGTCCAGCATCTGTCCGCGCGTCGCCGCCGTCACCGCGGTGTATTCCACCTCGTCATAACCCAGCGCCTCGGCCAGCTTTTCGCCCAAGTCGATTTCCATGCCGGAGAACTCGCCCGTCGCTTCGTCGTAATAGCCAAAGCCGTAAACATCCTGCTTCACGCCCACGCGGAACGTGCCTTCGGCCAACGCCGCCGCGCCCATCGTCATGCACAGTGCCAGTGCAGCCGCCAGAATCTTTTTCATCGTTTTTTCCTCCTTTATCTTGCATAGGAGGGAGTACGTTGGGGCTTTGCCCCAAACCCCACCGGAAACCTGAGGTTTCCGGCCTTCCCACATCCGCTTCGCGGCATGCCGCGAAGCACAGGCGGAAGGTGCAGGGAACTCAGTTCCCTGCCGGGGTTTGGGGTGGAACCCCAATCGTTTTCCCCCGTAGTCACCGCAAAATCTTCGATAGAAACGCCTTCGTCCGCTCGTTCTCCGGGTTTGTAAAGAAGTGCTCAGGCGTGCCCTCTTCCAGAATGTGCCCGCCGTCACAGAAGACCACACGGTCGGCAACCTCCCGCGCAAACCCCATCTCGTGCGTGACCACAACCATCGTGATGTTGTCGTGGCCCAGCTCAATCATGATGTCCAACACCTCCTGTACCATCTCCGGGTCGAGCGCGCTCGTCGGTTCGTCGAAGTAGATCACCGGGTTCTTCATTGTCAGCGCCCGCGCAATCGCAATGCGTTGCTGCTGGCCGCCGGATAGCGTCGCCGGATAGACCAGCGCTTTCTTTTCCAGTCCCACGCGTTTCAGATTTTCCATCGCCAGCGCCTCGGCTTCATCCTTGCGCACTTTCTTGAGCTTCACCGGCCCCAGCGTCAGATTATCCATGACCGTCAGATGCGGGTAGAGGTTGAACTGCTGAAAGACCATTGATGAGTACTGCCGGTTGAGTGCCGCGCGCGTCTTGTGCGTCATCAGCTGCCCGTCGATGTAAACCTCGCCCTTCGTGACCTCTTCCAGCCCGTTCATGCAGCGGATCAAAGTGCTCTTGCCCGAACCGCTCGGCCCGATGATGACCAGCTTCTCGCCCTTGGCCACTTCCAAATCAATGCCTTTGAGCACTTCCAGATGGCCAAACGTCTTATGCACATTCCTGAGCTTAATCATCGCTTTGCACCCCATCTCCGCCGCGCACCCTTGCGCGCGATGGTTTTTGTTTTCGCCGTCTTGCAACGTCGTAACGGCAGTATAGCATAAGCTCCCATTTTTTGCAAGTTTAATTTTGTTAAAATTCAATTTTTATTCAGTTTTTTATTTTATAACGTTTGAGAAGAATTTTCTTTATTTTCATTTTTCATTTTCGCGTTCGGGTAAAGAAAAAGAGCCGAACGGCTCTCCGCTCGGCTCCTACTTGGGCTGACGTTATTCAATTCCAAACTTCGCCTTCACCTCGTCGGTTACTTCTGCGCCGATTTGCTCCGCTTCAAACACATATCGCTCGTAGAGCGTTTCAGGTCTGACGGGCGCGCCGCAGGAGCTGCACGGGGTCAGCTTTTTAAACTCATCTTTTTCCAGATCGCCATAGGTAAAATCGCCCGTCAGCGGCAGATACTGCGATTTTACGCCGGAGCAGTTCTCGTCCACGTGGTAGTTGCTGCCGCCGTTCGGGTTACGATAGAGCTGCAAATTGCTGTCCGGCAGTTCCGGTTCGTACATCTGCCGCCCCTGATCATCCCAGATGAACACTTTCGTCTTGTTTTCGAGGTTGTCCCAGAGCCACTGCATATTCTGCCCCTGCGCGTTTGCCTTGCGCTGGATGCGGATGCATCCGTGGCTGGCTTTCATGCCCAGCTGCGGCTCGTAGGCTGTATAGATCCGCGTGCCGTCCTTCGCCGTATCATGCAGCACCTCATGCAGCAGCGTGCCGCCGTTGATGCGGATGGCAAACCGCCCGATCGTTCCGCTGCCCGCTTTGAAATCGCCGACCTTGCTCACCGTGATGTATTCGCCCGCCGGGGATTCGTTGTACGGCTGCTTTGCATTGTTCAGACCCGTGGAAACATCCAGCTCACCGATGATCGCGCCCGCTTCAAAGATGTAAAGCTTCTGCCTCAGCTTATCCACCAGCAGCGCGTATTTGCTCGACGGCTTCACCTCGAACAGAATGCTCTTTTTCACATAGCCCTGCACTTTTTTCGCGTTCAGGGATTCCATATACGTGTCGTCCGTCTTCGTGCCGTCGTTGGAGTAGGCCTCGATCAGCACATAGCCGTCGCCGTCCGTGTCCTCTTCCAGCACATGCACGCCCTGGCTCTGCCCGTGCAGTTCGCCCGCGCAGTTCTGCTCATAGGGTTTGCGATTCGCGCCCGGTGTAAACGTCGGATAGACGTGTTCGGTCTGCCCCACATCCATCACTGTGATGGGCTGCATCATCAAATCCCAGATGGCCTGCTGATGGTCGGGATCGGTCAGGTCGTATTCGTCCGGGTTCATGTCCCAGAAACTCGTCGCCTGTGGCACGGGACGCCTGCCGTTTTCATCCGCCGTCGGCTCCCCGTTCGCCGTCTCGCCTTCGTCCCAGACCTGCGCTTCCTCGATGCCGCCTTCCCAAATCTGCGCTTCCTGAATATCGAGGCTGTTCAAATCCAGCGTGTCCGGCACGCCGGAAACCGCCGCGTTCGTTTCCCCGATGGTCAGCGGCAGCAGGCTTTCTTCGCTCTCTTCGCCCCAGTAGTTGCGCAGCTGAACCGCAACCGTGTAAACGCCGTCCGCCGCCTCGCTTCCGTCGGGCAGAACGCCGTCCCAGACCAGCTGTCCGCTCCCCGCGTCCACCTGCGTCGCGCCCAGATCGACGGTTTCGCCTTCCGTGCCGCGCAATTGCATCGCCAGCGCGCCGCCCTCCGTTGTCTCAAAGGAAACCGTCCATCCTTCTCCGGCGTGCAGGCTCTCGCCGTCCGCCGTCACATTCGTCAGCTGCGGCGCGGCCTGCGCACAGGCCGCCGTCATCAGCAGCAGGAAAACCATCCATGAAATGCTTTTTTTCATCATAAACAGATGCTCCAATGGTTCAATTTATCGCTTCGCAATAAACTCTGTGGAAAATCCCGAAACCTCCTGTTTCGGGCAGGGTCTGGACCAGCGTCCCAGCGTCCCCTTTTCGCCATTTTGATAAAAAAGGGCTGTAAAGTGCTCTGCCTTACAGCCTCTTTCGTAATAATCCCTTCAACCATGCAACCGAATATATCCGATACAATGTCCTGTCAGCGTCAGAGCAAAGCCTCTCTTTGAAGGAAGGCGTTTTTGCTCAGCCCGGCAGATCCAGAATGTCGCCCGGCGCGGCGGTAACGTCCGGAATCGGGGTCACGCCGGAAATGGTGTAGAGCTTTTCGAGCGTCTTCGCGCCCGCAATGCCGTCCACGTCCAGTCCGTTGTCCTTCTGGAAATTCTCAACCGCCGTCTTTGTGCCCGTGCCGAAGTTGCCGTCGCTTGCGCCCTTCAGATAGCCCAGCGCAACCAGCGCCTGCTGCATGGAAACAACTTCCTGCCCGCGGTCGCCCCGGCGCAGCGTCTTGTATGTCGTCACCGCGGCCGCCGTCTCCTGCGGTTCCGGCGTCGGCGTAATCTCAATGTTCGGCGTCGCCGTCAGCTCAGGCGCGGGCGTGTTCGTCGCGCCGAAAACAATAAAGTTGTTTTCCTGCTGCGGCTGCTGGGTCGCCTGCGGAATCGGCGTGTTCACCACCGCGGGCGTGCCCGTTCCGAACATGGATCGCACAATCATCACAATAATCAGCACCAGAATCAAAATCAGTCCGATGGCGATAATCATCGGCGTTTTATCCTGGCTGCGCTTGCTCTTCCTGCTTCCCTTGCTGTATGCGGGCTTGGCGCTCTTTTTCGGCGCGGCCTTTTGCGCCGGGCGCGGCTTTTCTTCTTCTTCAAACCGTTCCGTGCTCTCCGTCTCGCGCTGTCTCACGCCGACCAGATTGGCGTAGCACAACGGGCAGAAATTGCTTCCGTCCGGGATTTTGTTATGACAATGGGGACAAAACATGGTCAGCCCTCCTTGATTTCCAATGTCTCTGATTATAGTATAAACCACAATCAAATCAAATTTCAAGTCCTTTGGCAAATTCCCTGTTCTATGGATATGTCGATGTATACCTTTTTCATGCCCGGCAGCTTTCCAGCAGCCTGCATGTGTGGATGGTGCACAGCGCCGCCATCACGCCGGAACGCAGCGCCATTTCCTGCGCGTCAATCTGTTCGTCAAACAGCTCGATGTGTCCGCCGCGCGCAGATTCCTCAATTTTCCGCGTGATCGCGCAGAATCTGCCGTATCCCGCCTGCACCCCCTCTTCGCAGAGCGCCAGCAGAATCTGGCTGATGCTTTCCATGCTCAGCGCCTGCTTGAGCACGCAGATCATCAGCAGCATGGCCAGGTGCTCCCGGTCGTATTTCTTGCCGGCAGGGCGCGGAATCAGCCCAACCTTCACATAGTTGTTGACCATCGATTTGGTCATTTCCCCCTTGGGCAGCGCCGGGCTGAACGTGCGGTCCATCAGCGTGATGACCTGATCCATGTACAGCCCGATGTCCGGCAGCAGTTCCCACTGCGGCAGATCAATGTTCACGATCTCCTCCCGCTCCATCCGCTTTCCTTCTTTCACCGCGCGTTCACTGCGCATCCATCGTCTGCGCCGTTTCAAAGAAAACGCGCTGACTTTCAATTTCATAAATGGTCATGCCGCTTTGCTCCCAGCGCTTCTGCGCGCCGCTGAGCGCCAGAAAATCGGAAAGCTGTCCGCTCTCCTGCGCCGTCAGCATCAGAAAGACCGGCTCGTCCGGCCGCTCCATCCGCCTGTCGGCCGTGGCTTCCAGCCACATGCTCGTGTGCGGCACGCCCTGCCCCTGCGCATTTGCATCGATGGAAACGGCCACCGCTTCCACGTCGCCGTCCGTCAGTTCCGTGACGACGTTCGCATTCCAGAACGTCGCATAGCCAAACGTCAGCCCGTTGTTCTGCAAATGAGCCGCCCGTTCCCGCTGAACCGACGTGATCTCCGGATTTTTCATCGATCCGGCGATCTGCATGGCAGAGGAAACCACCACCACGCCCGCAAACAACAGCACGCAGACGTTTCTGAGCGGCGCGTTGTTTTCGCGGCTCAGGCACGCGGCCATCACCGGCGCGCCCAGCGTCATCAGCGGAATCCAGTACCGGTTCAGATACAGATCCTCCAGAAGCACAAACGACAGCGCCGTAATCGCCGCGCTCATCGCCAGCGTCAACACGCCGACGCGCAGCACGTTGTTCCCGTCCCGTCTGGCCGCTTTCAATGCGCGGCCCATCAGAATCGCCGCGGCGGCGGGCAGCAGCAGCGCGCCGACGCTCGCCAGCCCGTGGACGGAGAGCAGCACGCTCCCCTCGCTGTATCCCATCAGCCGCGCCAGTCCGCCCAGCGCCTGCTGCATCATCTCCGGCATATCCGCCGAGGTAAAGGCCGACAGCCGCACCCCGCCGTACCTTGCCGCGTCATAGTCGCAGATTTTCGGCAGAATTTTCTGCCCGATGAGAAATCCGCCAACGCTGAACGCCAGCCCGGTCAACGTCAGCAGAAACCCGACCTTATCCTTCCATTCTCTCGGCGCGCTCTCGTTCCCGGCAGGGAAAAGATACGCCCATACGCCCGCCGCAGCAGCGGGAATCGTCGCGCAGAACAGGTATCGAATGGAAGAAGCCCCCATCAGCACGGACAACGCGATCAGCAGCGCCAGGATACCCCGCCGCCTGCCGTGCTTCCGTTCCGTCATCAGCCGGGCCGTCAGTCCCACGTACAGGCTGGTCAGCACCGCGTGCGGTACATAGTACGCGCCGATGGTGATCATCTGCGCATAGACCACCGAGCATACGCTGATGCTCAGCCCTGCAAACAGCAGCGCAAAGCGCTTCCTCGCGCCCAGCGACCGCCCGCAGAAATACGCGCTTGCGGCCAGCGCCGCCTGCAAAATCAGGCAGCCGAGCGTGCGCACCAGCCGCCAGTTGTGCGGAAACAGCGCCATCAGCGGCGTGAAAACCAGCTGGGTGGAAAGCACGCGCACCTCCGTGGAATAGGCCCACGTCGAGGAAATCAGCGCGCCTTCCTTCGCCAGATGGCTGGCCAGGGCCAGCTCGGAAGCCATGTCCGAATCCAGATATGCGCCATATCCCGCAATCAGGTAAAACCCCGTCATCAGGGCGCAGAGCAGGAAAATGGCCGCCGCGCACAGGCCGCCCAGCCGCTTTTGCTTCATCGTCGCTTTCCCTGCCTTTCATTTCGATTTTTTTATTATAGCATTGTCAAAAAAAGCTGTCAAACCGTCAGCGCGGCGCGCCCGTTCCGAAAGTCCCCGTTTAAAACAAACGGCCAGACTTGCGCCGCTTGTCAGCCTGACCGTTCCGCTCTCATTCTTTCAAAAATTCCAAATTCGTCAGCCGGATTTCATTTTCTCCGCTCCGAATCAGGAGCATGAAGTATTTGTCGTCGTCCTCCAGCGTGAATCGAACGCTGTTTTCTCCCGGCGCAAGTTCCGCTTCGCCGATCACCTCAAAACCGCGCGTCGCAAACGCCTGCACCGTGCCGCCTTCGCCCTCGCAGTTCACCCGCAGCGTATACGTGCCCTTCTCCCGCCACGAAGTCGGCACGCGCATGCGCCCTTCCGGCGAAATCGTGTATGTGCCGTCCGCAAAAACCGCGTTTTCCAGCTTCATCTTGCCCAGCAGCATGTCGCCGCAGATCTCCATCGAGGAACCGAATCCGTATATCGCATACGTGTCGTTTTCGTGAATCTTCGGCGCGCCCGTCATCGCCAGCCACGGCGCGAGCTGTTCCTCTTCCGCGCGGGTCAGCAGCAGGAACGTGCGTTCCGGGCAGATATCCAGGTCGGAATAGTCGTCCGGCTCAAGCCAGCGAATCGGGTCGAGCGATACGCTCGATACCGCGCCCTCCTCCGTCTCCACCGGGGCAACGCCGGTGAACGTCAGCGCGCCCTGCGTCCGCTCCTGCATCACGCGGACATTCCAGAATGTGCCGTATCCGTGCGTGTAGCCGTTCTCCGTCAGATAGTCTGCCGCTTCCATCATGTCCGCGCCGCGCTCCTGTGCGTGAGGCTCGGCGGATTTCGCGTCGCGGAGCATCATGCCGGAAGAAAGCGCCAGCTGCGCGCAGACCGCCAGCAGCAGCAGGCTGCGCAGCCGCCCTTTTTCCAGCCCGTGCAGCACCACGGCCAGCACCGGCACAAAGAAGATCACCGCCAGAATCAGATAGCGGTTCAGATACGTTCCCTGTACGAATACAAAGCAGAACAGATTGACGAAGAACGCCGCCGCGGCATACTGCATCACCCGCCTGCCCGTCCATTCGCGTTCATCTTCAGGGTTCAGCCCCGCGTAAACGCGACGCGTCGCAATCGTGCCAAGCACGAGCACCGCGGCGATCAGCAGGTTGGCTGCGCCCTCCGGCGAAAACAGCGCCGCCCCGCCCCGCCAGCCGATGAGCTTGAGGAAATCCGCGAAGACCGTCCAAAGCGTCTGCCCCATTGCCCGACCGTCCAGCGGGTTGAACACAAACGAGCCCGCCCCGCCGACGCCGCTGACAAACAGCCGCGGATAGACCACTTCCGACGCGGCATAACCCAGCACGCCCAGCGCAAAACCCGCCAGCGTCACGCCCAGAAAACGCGTGTGCGTGTCGCGCAGCGTGCGCCTGCCTGAGGAAAGCAGCCAGTCAAGCCCCGCCACAACGACCATCGGACACAGGAAGCAGAGCACATAGCGCACCGAGCAAAGCCCTTCCACCAGGCAGATTGCCGCAAACGCCGCCGTATTCCGCTTTCTTCTCTGCCGCGCCGCTTTCAGCCACAGCGCCGCGCCCCAGAAACCGAAAACCAGATGAATGATGTAATATCCGCCGACGGTCATGTTTTCCGCATAGACGGTGCTCGCCGCCAGCGGAAGCATTGCCGCCGCGCAGAGCGACGCGCCCAGCGACAGCCCGCACGCGCTGCACAGCCCCGCGCAGGCTGCCATGCCCATGATGAAGACAAGCGTATTGCCGATGATCCGCGCCGCCTCATAGCTCGGCGTAAAAACAAACGCCAGCGCGTAAAACAGGTTCATGTGAACGCTGTGGATCTCGGTCGAATACAGCCAGTCCATCTGCACAAGGCTGTGCGTCTGCGCCTGCCGGTTGGCCAGAATGATTTCCGACGCCATGTCGCTGTTCAGATAAATCAGATATCCGGCTTTTTGCAGCAAAACGGAAACGACGAGCGTCAGCACGCAGAGCGCCGCCCCCAGCGCAATCCCTCTTTTTGATCGGCGCATGCCTTCTTCCTCCTTTCGCGCGTTCAAAACCCAAACGCCTCATAATCTTCCTTCGTAAACCGATGATAGGTCAGGTGGCAGCCTTCGTCGGCGATGCAGTAGCGGTACGCGTCCGGCTGTCCGTCTTCAAAAGAGATGAGCCAGTCAAATTCGCCGTTGTGCAATTCCTCCACATGCACCCTGTCGCCATATCGGTTAAAAACTGCCAGCAGCTCGTCCATCGTGCAACCATGCCGCCCAATGGCCGCGATAAACGCCGCCAGAAAGCCGTTTGGATTCGTGTGCGCATGCACCCACGCCGCGCCCTTCGGCCCGACGGCCAGGCAGAAGCGGTCTCCTCTGCGGCTGATTTCGATTTTTCCAAGCTCTGCTTCGTCTTCCGTAAAAAAGGCTTCCAGTTCGCGCATCATCTGCGCCGCGTCCAGCTTTTTTCCGGTCAACGCACAGAGGGATTCCAGCGGATAATACAGCCGAATCGTCTCGTCACGATAGCCCAGTTTGAGCTGTCCTTCCTCGATTGCATCGATCATGCTCTTTTTCAGCGCGTCAAACATGCTTCTTTCTTTCCTTCCTTCTTTCCATAAACAGCCCGATCAGCGTCAGCAGGGAAACCGCGTCCGTCAAACGCCACCACGTTTTCCCAGCGAACCGCACGCGCAGCGTGCCGCGCGTTCCGGCGGACAGATGAATTTCAAGGCGATTATTCTGCGCCTGATTCAGGGCGACTTCCACGTTCTGCCCGTCCACCTGCGCCCGATAGCCGTCGTAGCCGAACAGCGGAAGCAGCAGCGTTCCGTCCTGCTTTGCGTCTACGTCGGCGGTGACAGTCGATCCCCGCTTCGTCTCATTCGTCACCGAAACGCCTTCGCTCGCCGCATATTCCCGGTTGCCCGTCCGCGTCGGATACGAATCCGGAATGAGATATTCCACGTTGGTCAGGTGCGGGCTGATGCCGACGCCGCAGGCCATTCCGTCTTCTTCCACATAGGCTTGGAGCTGCGGCTGCACCGCCGCCACGGAAAGCGCCAGCGCGAGAACCACGGCCAGTTTCTGATGTTCCCCCTGCATTCCGGCAATCGGATAGGCCGCCGCAAGCGCCAGCAGCGCCGCCGTCAGCGCCAGCAGCCGCCACGGGAACTGGATGTAGTTCACCAGCCCGCCCGTCAGCGCCACCGCATAGCTCCACGGGAAAAACGAGGTGGCCGCAAGCGCCGCCGCCGCGCCGCCCAGCACCAGCGTCAGCGCCGCGCGTTCCTTCTCCCCAATCTTGCCTCGCTTGCAGACCGCCTCAGCTGCCAGCGCCGCGCCAAGCATCAGCGGCAGGCCGATTTGAACCGCAAAACGCCCGTTTGAACTCAAAAGTTCGGCGGGCCGTATGCTCGAATAACTCACGTCCCGCATCAAGTCGCTTGCGCCCAGTCCCTCCCTGATGTACATCAGCATCGGGGCCAGATGAAACAGGACGAGCAGCAGGCAAAGCCCCGCCGCTTTCAGCAGATTCGCCAGCCGCTTTTCGCGCAGAATGCGCCGCGCGTTCATCAGGCACAGCAGCAGCGCCATCAGCGCGCAAAGCAGCGTCGTGATCATGTGCGAAAGGAAGATCGCCGCCGCGCTGAGCGCCAGCGCTTTCCAGCGATTCTTGTCTCCGGCCACGCAATCCCACAGCGCCGCGATAAACAGCGGCAGAAAGGCCATCGCCAGCGCTTCGCCGACCGCGAACCGCGCGTATACGTCCGTCAGCCGATACGCCGCCAGCACGTACAGCGTCGAGGCCGCAGCCGCTGCCCGTCCGCCGCCAAACATGCGTTTAGCCGCCGCATACATGCCCGCCGCCGCGCCGATGTTCAGGCTGATGAGCAGCATGTTGCCCACATAGGCAAGGCTCGCGCCGCACAGCCGCATCAGCGCGAAGGGATACAGCGCATAATCCGGATAGAAAACAGAGGTCAGCGCGCCGTATCCGTCGTACATATACGCGCCCAGCCGTGCCGGAAACTGCCCGCACTGCCACGCATCCACGATGTTTTCAATCCGGCAGAGATGATACTGAATGTCGTCGCCGATGTGCAGCGTCTCCTGAAACGCGGGCGCGCTGGCAAAAAGCACGGCCAGCCCGATCATCAGCATCCCTTCTATCTGTGCTGTCCGAAGCCTGCCCCTGCGCACAGCCACCCAAATCAGGCTGAACGCCAGCGATGCAAACAGCAGCGTAAAGGCGTTGTCGCTGCATCCGGGCGTATAAATCCGAACGTCGTAAATCTCCATGTACGTTCCGGCGGCAAATTCAAATTGAAGCTGCAAGCCGGATATCGCGCTGTCCAGCGTAAACTCAAATTCCCCTTCAAACTGACCGGCGGGCAGAATCACCGTCTCCGGCTCCATTTTCACGCCGTTTTCGCTGTACAGATGCAGGGCGTTGTCCCCGTCGCCGTCAACAAACCATTTGAGCCGATATGTTCCGGCGGAAAGGCTGTGTCCCGGCCCGCCGCTTGGCACCACGCCGTAAACATCCCCGTTTTCAAGGCTCACCGCCGTGCCGTTCGGGAAATCCATCGCCTGCACCTGGGCTTCCAGAACGGGATACCGGGTCAGCACGCCCGTGGCAAACGCCGCCGCGCAGAGCAGCGCCAGCAGCACGACCGGCCCGTAGGTCAAAAGCTTTCTGTTCATGCCCGCTTCCCAAACTTTCTGCGCAGCAGCACCGCCAGCAGCGCCACCAGCGAGACCGCGTCCGTGATCTTCCACCAGCGCTTCCCGGCGAACCATATCCGCACTTCGCCGTCCGTTCTGGCGGGAACGCGAATCTGCACGCGGTTGTTGTCTCCGGTTTCGACTGCGATTTCCTGCCCGTTCAGCGTCGCCCGATAGCCGTCGTAATCAAACAGCGGGAAAGAAACCGTTCCCTCTGTCGCCGCCTCCACCTGCGCGGTGATCGTCGTTCCCCGCTTGGCGTAATCCGCAACCGCGACACCGCCCTCGATATGAAGCGAACGGTCGCGCGTTTCAAGAAAATTCGTATCCGGCAGGGTGTATTCCGCATAAGCCAGTCCCAGATGCGGGCTGACAGTCGCGCCCTGTTCAATGTATCTGGCCCCATGCAGTTCGCCGGAGAGCGTCGGCATGACGCAGACCGCCGCCATGCACAGCGCAGCGGCCGCCGCCGCGTCCGGGCGCTTCCCGCCCAGCTCGGTTACGCCATAACCTCCGGCCAGCGCCAGCAGCGGCGCGACAAACATCAGCAGCCGCCACGTGAACTGCATGTAGCCAACCTTGCCGCCCATCAGCGTGGAAACCGGCCCCCATGGAAAGAAATCCGTCGCCGCAACGGCCAGCGCCGCGCCGCAGGCCAGCAGCCTCAGCACGGCCTTTTCATTTTCGCCGCGTTCCGGCTTTTGCAGCGCGGCATACAGCGCCAGCATCGCGCCTATCAGCAGCGGCAGGCCGATTTCAACCGAAAACGCCAACACCTTCTGATTGGCGCTGCTTCCGGAGGCCGAACCCGCCCCCATCATCAAAATCTGCCCCGGTTCCACGGCGTTGACCGTCAGATCGTTGACCAGCGTGCCCGCGCCGATCCCCTGCATGCTGTACATGCAAAACGGCGCCAGCTGAAACAGCCCCAGCAACAGGCAGAGCCCGGCCGCCTTCGCCAGCGGCACAAACCGCTTCTGCCCAATCATCCGGCGCAGACACAACAGCGCCGCGCCCGCCGCCAGCACCGCGCAGAGCATCGTAGAGAGCATGTGGCTCAAAAAAATGCCGCACGCGCTCAGCGCCAGCATGCGCCAGCATTTCGCGTCGCCGAAAAGCGCCTCATACAGTCCCACGATGAACAGCGGGAAAAACGCCATCGCCATCGCCTCGCCGACGGCTACGCGCGTATACACATCCATCACGCGATACGCCGACAGCGTATAGAGCACCGACGCGCAGGTCGCCGCCCAGCGGTTTTGAAACAGCCGCTTCGCCGCCGCATACATGCCCGCCGCCGCGCCGATGTTCAGGGCGGCGAGCAGTACGTTGCCCACGTAGGCCGCGCTCGCCCCGCCCAGCAGCATCAGCGCAAAGGGATAGAGAAAAACATCCGGATAAAAGACAGACGTGATTGCGCCATAACCGTTGAAAGAAAATCCGCCCATGCGCACGGGGAACTGCCCGCTTTTCAGGCCGTCCGCCAGATTTTGCAGGCGCGCCAGATGATACGCGCCGTCGTGACCATAGTTGAACGTCGATTTGAGCGACATGGAGCACGAAAGCAGCACGGCCAGACCGATAAACAGCGCAGGCGCCATGTTCCGGCGCGTCAGCCTGCCCGTCGCCAGCAGCCCATACAGCACGCTTGCGCCGATGGCAAAAAACAGCAGCGTGAACGCGTCGTCCTGATATTTCGGCGTGTAGAGCTTTAAACCGTACACATCCAGATAACTGCCGGAGGCAAACTCGATTTCGACCGCAAAGTTTTCGCAGGCTTCCTCGATTTCAAATACGCATTCGCCTTCGCCCTCGTCGGCAGGCAGCACGAATTCATCCGGCGTAATGGCCGCGCCGTCGTCGTTTTTCAGCCGCAGCACATTGTCGCCGTCGCCGGAAATCATCCATCTCAGGCGGTATTTGCCCGCGGGCAGGTGCAGCCCCGTCATCTCGCCGGAAAGCGCGCCGTAAGCGTCGCCGTCGGCCACGGCGTAGCGCGTCTTTCCGCCCGCAAGCTGCATATACTGCCCGTTCAGCAATTCAAATTCACTCGGCTTTTTCATCGCGCCCGTCGCGAATACCAGCGCGCAGAGCAGCGCCGCCAGCAGCATCGGCCCGTACAGTTTTGCCTTGGCTTTCACGTCGTCTCTCCTTTCTGAACCGCGGTATTGGAAAAAAGGGGCTGTACATTTGAACAGCCCCTTTCAACATCAATATGCCTTTGCGAAATAGATGACCTTCTTGGCCGGCTTGCCGCAGCAGACGCAGGTCTCGCCGATGGGCGTCTGGTCAAACGGCATGCAGCGGGAAGACGCGCTGAAACGATCCTTGATCTCGTCCTCGCACGCCTGATCGCCGCACCACATGGCCTTGGCATAGCCGCCGTCCACCTGTCTGCCCAGCTCTTCCATGTTGTGCACATCGGCGGTGTGCGCGTCGCGGAACGCGCGGGCAATTTCAAACATGTTGGTCTGAATCGCGTCCAGCATCGCCTTGATTTCGCCCTCAAGGCCTTCGATATCCAGCGGCGCTTTCTCGAAAGTGTCGCGGCGCACGCTCATCACTTTGCCCTCAGCCAAATCGCGCGGGCCGATCTCGACGCGAACCGGAACGCCCTTGAGCTCCCACTCGTTGAACTTCCAGCCCGGCGTCACGTTGTCGCGGTCGTCAAACTTCACGCGCAGTCCGGCGGCGGTCAGCTTGTCGGCGACGGCCTTCGCGCCCTCCAGCACGCCTTCCTTATGCGCGGCGACCGGCACCACGACCACCTGATACGGCGCGATCATCGGCGGCAGTTTCAGGCCGCGCTCGTCGCCGTGGGTCATGATAATCGCGCCGATGAGACGGGTGCTGGTGCCCCAGCTCGTCTCGTGCGCATACTTCTGCGTGCCGTCCTTGTCCAGATACTTGATTTCAAACGGCTCGGAGAAGTTCGTACCGAAGTTGTGGCTCGTGCCGCTTTGCAGCGCCTTGCCGTCCTGCATCATCGCTTCGATGGAATACGTCGCGCGCGCGCCGGCAAACTTTTCCTTTTCGCTCTTCTGGCCGCAGTAAACCGGAATCGCGAGGTTCTTTTCGCAGAAGTCGCGGTAAACGCCCAGCATCTGCATCGTCTCTTCCTGCGCCTCTTCGGCAGTGGCATGGACGGTGTGGCCCTCCTGCCAGAGGAACTCGGCCGTGCGCAGGAACGGGCGGGTCGTCTTCTCCCAGCGCATGACGGAGCACCACTGGTTGTATTTGAGCGGCAGATCGCGCCAGCTCTGCACCCACTTGGCATACATCGTGCAGAAAATCGTCTCGCTCGTCGGGCGGATCGCCAGACGCTCGGTCAGCGGCTCGGTGCCGCCCTGCGTGACCCACGCCACTTCCGGCGCAAAGCCCTCGACGTGGTCCGCTTCCTTAAGCAGCAGGCTTTCCGGAATGAGCATCGGCATACTCACGTTCTGGTGGCCGGTGCGCTTAAATTCCGCGTCCATCTGCTGCTGAATCAGCTCCCAAATGCGGTAGCCGTAGGGCTTAATGGCCATGCAGCCGCGGACGGGGGTGTAATCCATCAGATCGGCCAGGCGCACCACGTCGGTGTACCACTGGGAGAAATCCTCGCTGCGCGGGGTGATGTGCTGAACGAACTCCTGCTGATTTTTCTTCGCCATGTTTTTTCCCTCACTTTACAGGTTCATGATTTCAAAAATAAGTCGCCTTTAGAACAGTATGTCCACAAAAAAAGCGCCCCGTCCCATCACTGGGACGAAGCGCATTGCTTCGCGGTACCACCCGGTTTGGCGCTCTCCGCGCCCTGCTCAACCCCTTATCGCGGGGAGAACGGCGGCGTTCTTGGCGCCGCGGCTGATGGGGTTCGGAGCCTTGAACGCGCGCCCTGCCCGGCCTTGCAGCTGTTAGCCCGGCTCTCTTGAAAGGTTTTCGCGTTCCGCTTTCCCCGTTATCGCCTGATATCGCATTCATTATAAGCAAAAATCGGGGGGATGTCAACCGTTTCGCGGCTCAATTTTTCGCCTTGCGCTGTTTGCAGCTTGAATAAACGTTGCCCGCAATCAGCAGCACAACCAGCGCCAGCACGACCAGCGAAACCGGGCGCATCACGATGTAGCCCACCAGGCTCAGCGACTTGGCGGAAGCAATCGTCATCGCGCGGCGCAGGTTCTCTTCGGCCATCGTGCCCAGAATCATGCCCAGGATAATCGGCGCGACCGGGATTTTCGCGCGCTTGCAGACCAGGCCCGCCACGCCGAAGACAATCGCGACCAGCACGTCGAACATACTGTTGCGCGCGCTGTATGCGCCGATGAGCGAAAACGCCAGCACCGCCGGAACGATCACCTTTTTATCGATTTTGAGCACCTTGGCGAAAAATTTCACGCCGCCCAGACCGATGATGACCATGAAGACGACACTCAGCACAAGCCCCAGCATCATGGTGTAAACCACGTCGGCGTTGTTGACGAACAGGCGCGGGCCGGGAATCAGCCCATGCACCGTCAGCGCGCCGAAGATGATGGCCGACGTCGCCGAACCGGGAATGCCCAGGCTCATCAGCGGCACAAACGAACCGCCGACCGCCGCGTTGTTCGCGCTTTCCGGCGCGACAATGCCGTCGATGCTGCCCTTGCCGAACAGCGCCCCCTCCTTCGAAGTTCGCTTGGCCTCGCCATAGGCAATGAAAGACGCAATCGCGCCGCCCGTGCCCGGCAGAATGCCGATGATTGTTCCGATGACGGACGATTTGAGAATCACCCACCAGCGGCTCAGGCATCCGGCAAACGCTTCGCGGACGCTGAACGGCTTGAGTTCCGAGCAGATTTCTCCGTTTTCGCCGCTCTGGCTCATCAGATCCAGCATTTCCGCAATGGCAAAGAAACCGACGCTCACCGGAATCAGGTTCAGCCCCGCCTGCAAATCGGCGCTGCCAAAGGTAAACCGGTAATTCGAGCTCATCGTATCCATGCCGACCATCGACAGCACGAGGCCGACGCCCACCGCGAAAAAGCCCTTCGCCATGCTCTTATCCATCAGGCTGCCGACAACCGCAAGTCCGGCCAGACACACCAGAAACAGCTCCGGCGGGCCGAATTTGAGCGCCATTTTCGCTAGCACGGGCGTAAAAAACAGCATCACCAGCGTGCCAAACATACCGCCGATGCCGCTGGACAGCGCCGAATACGACAGCGCCTCCATCGCCCGCCCCTGCCGCGCCAGCGGGTTGCCATTGAGCGCCGTGCAGGCCGCCTCGCCCGTGCCCGGACAATTCAGCAGAATAGCGGAAATCGAGCCGCCGTAAGTCGCGCCCATATACAGACCGCCCAGCATCATCAGGCCGTTCGCAGGCGAAAGACCATAGGTCAGCGGCAGCAGCAGCGCAACGCCCACCACGCCGTTCAAGCCCGGCATTGCGCCGAAGATGATGCCTAAAACAACGCCAAAGATATTGACACCCAGCGCCAGCGGATGAAACAGACTGCCAAGCACTTGAACGATCATTTCCATATTGACCTTTTTCCTCCAGCATCAGCCGCTCCGCCCCAAAGGGCGGAGCCGGCTTTCCGTTCGCTTCAGCGGCTCAATGCGTCGGGGTTCTCTTCCAGCATTTCGACCATCGCCTGATAGTCGCCGTCCAGACGCGCTTTCACCTCGTCCGGGCCCAGGAAGCGGTAGATTTCGCCCATGTTTGCCATCTTCTCCTGGAATTCAGGCGTCTGAGTCACTTTCTTCATCGTCTCGGCAATCGCGTCGCAGATTTCCTTCGGCGTTCCGGCAGGCGCGACGATCACGCGATAGGTTTCCGTCGCCACGTCGTAACCCTGCTCCTTGAAAGTCGGCACATCCGGCACAACGTCCATGCGTTCGCCGCAGAAAATGCCCAGCGTATGGCAGCCCTGCCCGTCAACCTGCGCCACGAATTTCTTATCCAGAATCGCAACGTCCACGTGACCGCCCAGCACCGCGTTCAGGCTGTCGCCGCCGCTGCTCTGCATGATGGTCGTCACCTTGATGCCCGCGGCGCGCTCCAGCAGCGCGGCTTCCGCGATGTGGGTCTTGCCCGACACGGAAACCGTCAGGCCGCCGGGGTTCTTCTTCGCATAGTCCATCATATCATCCAGCGTCTCAAAGCCGCTCGCCGCGCTGGCAATCAGCACGTTGGCGGTCGTGTTAATCGCGCCGATGTACTCAAACGAATCATACGTATACGACACGTTTTCGCCCGTCAGCAGCACCAGAATGTGGTCAAGGTTGGACAGCGCGCCCAGCGTGTAGCCGTCGTTCGGCTTGCCCGCCAGTTCCGTCAGGCCAACCTGGCCCAGATTGCCGCCTTTGTTGGAGATGATGATCGATTTGCCCCATTCCTCTTCCATAGCCGCCATCAGCACGCGCATCAGCGCATCCGTTCCGCCGCCCGCGGCGTAGGGAATGATGAACTCGATGTTCTTCGTCGGGTACGCGATTTCCGCCACTGCGGGAATCGTCACGGCCAGCGCGCAGACCAGCGCAAGCGCCACAGCAATCAGTTTCTTCATGTTCGTTCCTCCTCTTTGTTCTCTTTCTTTTTTTAAATGATCAACCCCGAAGGCGTGACCATTTGAAGCAAAACCACAAATACCACGTACAGACATGCGGTAAACGCCAGATTCAGCGCCGCCTGCCTGCCCACCGTCCGCGCCGTCCATCCTTCCGCCATAATCAGCGAAATCGCCATCAGCATCAGGAAGACGGAAGCAAAGAAGCCCAGCGCAGGCATCAGCGCCCAGCAGGCCAGCAGTGCGACGATCGCCAGCCATTCCTTTCGGGCAAACAGCAATCCGCCCGTCTCGTCGTTTGCGCGGCCCGTCAGCGATTGAATCAGCAGCACTGCGCCGGAAAAGGCACACAACACAAACGACAGCATCGGCAGCATTCGGCTGTCCGCCACCTTGATCGTCATTGTCTGCGCAAGCAGCACGCCGCTGAACGCCAGCATGCCCAGCGACACACAGAGATTCCTGTTCTTCACGTTCTCGTCCCTCCCGCGTCACATGCGTTCCCAGCGCCCGTTCACAAAGCGCTCGCCATACGTCCGAAATACTTCCGGCTTGAGCTCGATGCCAATGCCCGGTTCTTCGCTGAACCAGTACCGGCCATCGTGAACCTGTTCCATCGGTTCGCACAGCAGTTCGCGTTCCGGCACGGCCATGAAGGGATACTCCATCATGGTTTCAAACCGCGAGAGCGCTGAAAGGTGCGCGCTGTGCGCCGTGGCAATCAGGCCGTTCGGATTATGCAGCGTCACCTTGAAGCCCAGCCCCTCGCCGTAGGCCATCACGTTTTTCACCACGCTCGGCCCGCCGATGTATTTGACATCCGGCATGAGCATCTCATAACAACGGGACTGCATGATCTGGTTCATCATGTTGTAGGTCAGCGCGTCCTCACCCGCCGCCCAGCGGATCTGCGGGTAGCGCGCAATCACCGTGCGCATGGCGTCGTAATCCTTCACATCCACAGGGTCTTCCACCCAATACGGCACGCCAAAGTCATCCAGCAGGCGCGAGAGCATTCGCGAAAGGGTATAGCGCTCAAACCGCTGATGACAATCTATCGCAATGCGCTCGATCGACACGTGGCGGGCCAGCGCTTCCAGCCGCCGGAAGCCCGCGTCCAAATCCGAATCCACGTTGGCGGGATTCACTTCGTCAAACGGCGTGCACTTGAGCATCGCATAGCCAGCCTGCGCGGCCAGCACGCCGTTTTTCTCCAAGTCCTCAGGCCGCCGCTTCTGGCGAATCGCCTTATTCAGGTTGGCGTACAACGGAATGCTCTTCTTCTCCCCCGCGCCGTACATCCGGTACAGCGGCAGGCCGTAGTGCCTGGCCGTCACATCCCAAAGCGCCTGATCGAGTCCCGAAAGCGCCGTGCTGTATGTCCGGATGGTTCGCGTCACGGGATACGTCCACTGATGAAACGGCCGCTCGCATTCGGCGATGTTCAGCGGATTCCGGCCGATAAGCGTCGGTTTCAGCCCTTCCAGCAGCGCGGCCAATCCGTGATCGTCCATGCTGCCCGTCACTTCGCCCCAGCCTCTGTGCCCTTCGTCCGTCTCCACGCACACAAGCAGCCAGCGGTCTGTGGGCAGCGTCACCCGGCAGATCTGTACATCCGTGATTTTCATGGCTGTTCCGTCTCCCCCTCTTCTTCCTTGAACGCATTGCGGAATCGAACCAGATTGTATTCAAACGTGCCGTCAATCACGCGTTTCACGTGTTCCGCGTTGCGGGAGATCAGGCTCTCATAAATCTGCGTGTGGTTTTGAATGGCTCTTGAGAAATTGCCGTTTGAAACCGCCGCCATCTCCTGAAAATAGCGCATGAGCACGTCCTTCAGCCCGTTCATCACGCTGGCAAACAGCGGATTGTGACTGCCCAGAATAATCGCCCAATGGAAGTCGTAATCGGCTTTCACGTATTTTTCCACGTCGCCGCCGCAGTCCCTCATCTGCTCAAGCGCGTCGTGCAGCCGCTCAAAATCCTCTGGATGGCCGTATTTGACCATCAGTTCCACCGCCGTGAACTCGATGGCTTTGCGCAGTTCCACCACATAGCGGAATTCGTTTTTGCTCAAATCCATCTTGCCGACCGTCATGCTGATGGCGTTTTCGCCCGTTCGGTTGCTGAGCACAAACGTGCCGCGTCCGGGCCGCGTGATGACCATGTTCTGCGCCTGAAGCTTTTGCAGCGCCGCGCGGACGCTGACGCGGCTGACTCCATATTCCTTGCACAGCGCGTTTTCCGAAGGAATCCTGTCTCCGATTTTCCATTCCTTATTGACGATTTTGTTCAAAAGATTTTCGTAAACTTCATCCGGGAGAAGTTTCAGGTTGTCTGTTCTCTCCATGCTTCATCCTCCGGCAAAACTTGTCTAACTTGTATTACAGGTATGTCATGTATAAAAGATAACACCCCCCCGACAGATTTTGTCAAGAGTGTTCATTAAAATATTTCTATTTTTGTGCTTCTTTTGGGTTTCCGGTCGAATATGATGGCGCGCTGAAATCCGCCCGCCTTGTTTACGCCCCCAGCAATTTGCTGAGCGTACACACTGCCTGCGCCTCATCCGGCCCTTCGGCAAGAATGGTCACGGCCTGCCCGTCGCGCAAATCGGCGGAAAGCACGCCCATCAGCGATTTGGCGTTGACCGTCAAATTCTGCCGCTTGAGCAGCACGCGGCTCTCAAATTCGCTCATCCTGTGCGCGATATCGGCCGCCTGCCGGGTCATCATTTCCTTCTGAATCGCAACTTTAATCGTCAGCTCCATCGCTCACTTTCTCCTTTCGCTCTGCTCGTGTCGGGTTCAGGCCTTTTGGGCCTTCCGTCTGTGTTGAATGCGCGCGGCGATCAGCGCCAGCGCCGTCAGCAGCGATACTGCATCCGATATCCGCCACCAGCGCTTGCCCGCATACCAGAGTTTGACTTCACCCTTCGTGCCCGCCGGAACGACAACCGTCAGCCGCTTGTTTTCGTCAAGCCCCGTTTCCAGCTCCTGTCCGTCTGCCTGCGCGCGATATCCGTCGTAGCCAAACAGCGGAACGGAAATCACGCCGTCCGTTTGCGCTTCCACCTGCATTTCGATCTGCGTGCCCTGTTTGGCATACGCCGTCAGGCTGATTTCGCCCTGTTCGACATGCGGATTTTTGTCGAGCGTATAGCCGAAGTTCGTCCCTTCCATCGTGTATTCCGTGCCATACATATACGGGGGATACGTCTCGCCGTAGCGCAGATACAAGTCGCTCTGCGTTTCGGTTGTCAGTGTCGGCAGAGCCAGCGCCGCCGTGAGGCACAGCGTCAGCAGCACGCCGTGTTCGGGCTTCTCCTCAAAGAAGCGCGCCACGCCGTATCCGGCCGCCAGCGCCAGCAGCACCACCGCCAGCATCAGCAGCCGCCAGGTGAACTGCATGTAATCCATCAATCCATGGTCAATCAGCGCCACATAGCTCCACGGGAAAAAATCCGTCGAAGCAACGGCGAAGAACACGCCGCCCGCAATGAACGTCAGCGCCTTTCGCTCGTTTTCATCGCGTCTACGGCCGCGAAGGATCGCCACCAGCGCCAATCCCGCCCCGATAATCAGCCAGAGATCCAGCCCCGCCGAAAAGCTGAGCAGGCGCAGGTTCTTCGGCTTGACGATTGTGCCGCGCCCCAGCGTCAATAACTGCGCCGGTTCGATGGTGTTGTAAATCAAATGCCATGCCAGATCCGCCGCGCCGATGCCCTCCGCCGCATAGGTCAGGAAAGGCACATATTGGAAGGCGACAAGCAACGCGCAGAGCCCCGCCGCCTTTAAAATCGGCAGAATGCGCTTCTCCTTCACGATGCCGCGAATGTGGATCAGGCCGAAAAGCACGGCCAGCAACGCACAGAGCATCGTGCTGATCACGTGGCAGAGCGCAATGCCCGCCGCCGTCAGCGAAAGCGCCGCCCAGCGGCGTTGATCCCCGCAGACGACCTCCCACAGCGCCCAGATGAACATGGGCAGAATGGCCATCGCCATGGCCTCGCCGACCGCGTAACGCGTGAACACGTCGGAAAGCCGATACATCGCCAGCGTGTAGCCGATGGAAGCGCAGGCCGCCGCGCCGCGATGGCCGAACAGCCGCTTGGCCGCAACATACATGCTCAGCGCCGAAGCCAGATTGATGGCGATGCTCAGCACATTGCCCACGTAAATCAGGCTTGCGCCGCACAGCCGCATCAGCGCAAACGGATAGAGGAAGAAATCCGGATAGAAGATGGAGGTCAGCGCGCCGTATCCGTTGTAGGATTCGCCGCCCAGCCGCACGGGGAACTGCCCTTCCCGCAGGCCGCTGGCCAGATTTTTAATGCGTGCCAGGTGCCACTCGGTATCGTGGCCGATATTCAGCGTCTCCTTGAGCGCCGGGCCGGAAGCGATCAGCACCGCTATACCGATCGCCAGCAGGATGCACGCGTCGTCCGGCTTCATGCGCCCGGTTGCGTAGAGCACCCAGAGCACGCTCAGCGCCAGCGCAAAGAACACCAGCGTGAATTCATCGTCGGCATACGCGGGCAGATAGATGCGGATATCCTCAATGCTCAGCGATTCGCCCGCCGCAAATTCGAATTTCAGCTGCACGTTTTCGCAGCTTTCCGGCAGCGTCAGCTCAATATCGCCTTCCCCTTCGCCCGCAGGCAGGACAAAGGTGCTCGGTTCGATGGCCGTTCCGTTGTCGCAGAGCACATGCAGCAGCGCGTCGCCGTCGTTTTCCGCCACCCAGTGAATGCGGTATTTCCCCGCCGGAAGGTTGAACCCCGGCCCTTCGCTTTCCATCAGGCCGTAAGCGCCGCCCGCGCTCAGGCTCACGCCGGTTCCGTTCGGAAAGGTCATCTGCTCGGAAACGACGTTGCCGATGGCCTCCTGCTTTTGCAATCTTCCGCTGAGAATCGCCAGCACACAAAACAGTAGCGTGGCCACAATCGGCAGCCATACCGCAGTTTTGCTCCTCTTGTTCATGTCCGTTCTCCCTTGTCAGTTCGTTTCGCCCGCTCAGCCTTCTTCCAGCTCTTTCGCCATGGCTTCCAACCTGCGCAGCCTGTGGTTCACGCCGCTCTTACCGACCGGCGGATCGCACAGCCTGCCCAGCTCCTCCAACGACATTTCCGGGTGGGCCAGCCGCAGTTCCGCCATTTCCCAAAGCAGCGGCGGCAGGCTCTCCCGTCCATGGGCCGCCAGCACCCGCTCAATCGCCTGCGCCTGCCTGGAAGCCGCCGCCACCGCGCGCTGCACGTTGGCGCTGTCGCAGTTGACGGCGCGGTTGGCGTTGTTGCGCAACTCTTTGCGGATATAAGCATCCTCCATCGCGAACCGGGCGCTCTGCGCGCCGAAAATGCTGAGCATGTCCGTGATTTCGTTCTGTCCTTTGAGATAGACCAGCGTCATGGCGCGGCGCTTGGTCAGATGCGCGCTGAGCGAAAACCGCGCGATCAGCCTTTGCAGCGCCGCCGCAAAGGCCTCGTCTTCCAGCACAAATTCCAAATGATATTCCTTTTCCGGGTCTGTCACCGATCCGCAGGCCAGAAACACGCCGCGCAAAAACGACATGCGGCAGCATTTGCGCACCGTGATTTCGCGGGGCACGCCACGCCGCTGGCCCATCTCGATGCCGCATCCTTCCAGCACGAAGGAAGCCTCGCTTCCGCTGATCTCGATGCGGTAGGCGCTCCGCCCGCCGAGCCGCGAGCGCTTGAGCGTCACCAGCTGGGGCTGCACGTCAAAAACCTCGCGCAGCAGCCGGAACGCGCGCCGGGCGACGGCGTTGTTTTCCGTTTCGATGGAGAGCCGCTTCTCGCCTCCGCCGCGGTAGATGACCGAACCGGCGGCGCAGACGATACCGCTCAATTCCGCCAGCAGACAGCACACGCTGTCCGGCTCAAAGCGGCAAAGCTCCTCTTTGGTCTGCGATGAATACGACATGGCGGCAGAAATCCCCTTTCATCAAGCCTTCCGCCGCCGGAACGCTTAGTCCCTGCGGCGGTTGTTGCCCGCAATGAGCACCAGTCTGAGCAGCTGCAACAGCGATTGCAGCGCGGCGGCAACATACGTCAGCGCAGCCGCGGAAAGCACTGCCTTCACGCCGCGCACCTCGTCTTCCGGCAGATAGCCGCTTTCCATCACCTGAACCGCGCGGCCGGAAGCGTTAAATTCCACCGGCAGCGTCACCACGTAAAACAGAACGGCCAGCGCAAAGCAAAAGATGCCGATCTTCACCAGCGGTTCCCACGAAAAAATCAGGCCGAGCATGAACAGCGGAATCGACGCGCCCGAACCGATGTTGGCAATCGGCACCATCGTCGAGCGGATGCGCAGCGGCGCGTAATCCTGCGCGTCCTGAATGGCGTGTCCCGCTTCGTGCGCGGCCACGCCCAGCGCCGCGACGGAATCCGAACCGTAGACCTCGCTGGACAGGCGGAGCACGCCGTTTTCCGGATCATAGTGATCGGTCAGCTTGCCGGAAATGCGCTCAATGCGCACATTCTCGCAGCCGTTGCCATCCAAAATCTGCCGCGCCATCTGCGCGCCCGTCATCCGCGTGGAGGAAGGCACCTTCGACCATTTGGAATACGTCGTCGAGACCTTGATCTGCGCATACAGCGCCACAATCGCCCCAAGGATAATCAGCCAATACGTCGGATCATAATAATAAAACATGGCGTACCTCCCGTTTCGTTTCTAACGTCCTGTCTATACTGTCAATTTAAAAGCGTATGCTTTTCTAGCGTCTATGATACGCGTTTTGCCCCTGCCGCGCAAGCCTTCCCGCATAAAAACCCGATTTTGCCGCCTGATTTGTCCTTCTGTCCCGCTATTCTTCCATCTCCGAAAACTTCACCAGCACCGCGCCGTCCGCCCATCGGACGGAGCCTTTTTTCGGGAAGCCGTCCATGTTTTCGGCCGCTTCCCTCTGCGCTTCGCTGAGATCGGCCGTGTTCAGGCGCGCCATCGGGTAGGCCATCACGTCGCCCAGATACATCCAGATCATGTTCTCATCCGTAACAGCGAACAGCTTGTCCGCGCCTGTGAAATAGACGTAATCCTCAAACCCCGCCCGCGTCATCGCGATGGGCGAACGGCTGATGTTGCCGATAAAACACACGGGCGTTTCACCCGGCTCATAGCCGTCCAACTGCTCGACGCGGTCGAGCACGCGCGTCATCACGGACTGCGTCGCGTCGTATTCCAGATCCTTTTTGAGATACAGCCGATTGGCGTAGATCGTTCGATCCAGCAGCAGCAGGCAGACGGCCAGCGGCAGGGCATACGCCAGCGCGCGCTTTCGCGTTGAAACGAACTGCACGTCCGCCAGCGCCAAATCCCACGCAATTTCGCTGACAACCACCGCGTAAATCGGCGCGGCGACGTAGGCATACATCATCAAATCATGGATAAATTCCTTGGAAAACAGGTAAATCCAGTTCATGCCCGCCGGAAGCAGCAGCAAAATGAGCGTCGCGGCCATTCGGCTCCCCCGGTCAAGCCCGCTTCTGCGCATGACATAGGCCGTCGCGCCGACGCCATAGAGCAGCGCAAAGATCAGCGCTGCACGCGCCCAAAACGGATTGGCGCCTTGCATGGAAAACAGATGTTCAATCGGATAGAGCCACGTGTTCAGCAGCAGCTTCGGCACAAAGACGCCCTCAAAATCGCCGAGGTTCGCCATGCCGTTCTGTCCCACCTCCGGCGCAATGCCCGTCGCCGCCAGCACGATGTGATAGACCGCGAAGAACAGGCCCATGCCCATGCCGAGCGCCGCAATGCTCCCGCCACACCGGGGATACAGGCGCATCAACGTATCCCGCAGACTGTCGCCCTCCAGCAGCCGGATCGCGGCCCAAACCATCACCAGCGCGGTGAAGACCTGCAAATACGCCTGATACAGCCCCGCCGAAGCCATCAGCAGCACCGCCGCGCAGACATACGTGGTCAGGCGCTTTCTCCCCCGCAGGCAGAGCCACGCCGCCGATACGTTCAGCAGCAGCGCCAGCGCGTAAATATCCGTCAGATAGACATACGTCGCATCCGCACAGATGAGCGCCAGACTGCCGCACATCAGCCCCGCCAACAGGAACAGCGTCAGCCGTGAGCGCACTTTCAGCAGGCTGGCCGTGCCGTAAACCGAAAGCGTCATATACACGCAGGTCAGCAGCCCGACGAGGAACGGCGCGCCGACGCTCCCGCGAAACGCCCAATAGACCGGCTGCATAAACCGGCCGAGCGAAAGCTGCCACGTCAAATCATCCGGCCACGCAAACGCCAGCGAATCATGGGAAAAGCCCAGCGACACATAGCGGTAGCCGTGCAGAATCAGCATAAAAAACAGGGTGCACAGCGCCGCGTCGCGAAGCCGTCTGCTGATGTGAATTTCGAGTTTATTCATGTCCTTCCTTTACCCAAAGCGGCCTGAGGCCGCCCGCCCTTCCGCCGCAATCTGCAAAACCTCAAATCTCCGCACACGCGGATGATTGTTGCGCCGTTTCCCGTGTGTCGAAAAGCGGCCTGAGGCCGCCCGCCCTTCCGCCGCAATCTGCAAAACCTCAAATCTCCGCACACGCGGATGATGGTTGCGCCGTTTCCCGTGTGTCGAAAAAGCAGCAGAAAAACTCGCGCTTTTCTGCTGCTTGACTGGTTCGTCCTGTTACGCCTTGATGCCGTTGTAGATGAATCCCTCGTCCGCATCGACGGTAATCATCATGCCGCTTTTGAGCATATGCACCGCCTGATAGGTGCGGTCCATCATCATCGGAATGCCCATCGCCTGGCAGGCCACGGCCGCGTGGCACTCCGGATTGGTGCTTTCCACGACGACGGCGCTCGCGCGGCGCATATAGGGCAGCATCTCGCTCGAAGTCATCTTGGTGACGATCACATCGCCATCCTTGAAGTCGCTCTCCAGATCGCTGAGCGTGTTGACGGTGCAGACATTGCCGCTCGCGCAGCCGCTGCCCACGCCGATGCCGCGCAGCAGCACGTTGCCGACGATATGCGCCTTGATCAGGTTGGTCGTGCCGGAAACGCCCGTCGGCACGCCCGCGGAAATGATCACCACGTCGCCGGTCTTAATCAGGCCGGTCTGCTGCGCCGCCTCAACGGCCGTATTGATGAGTTCGTCGGTATCGCCGCTCACGCCCATGTGCGCCGGCATAACGCCATAGCTCAGGCCCAGCTGATGATACGCATGTTCGCTCGGCGTCGGCGCGATGATCGGGCAGTCCGGGCGGAAACGGGCGACCATGCGCGCCGTCGTGCCGGAGTTGCTCGGCGTGATGATGGCGTTGGCGTTCAAATCGCGCGCCATCTGGCAGCAGGAATAGGAAACCGCGTTCGCCACCGTGCGGACGGTCGCGTTGCGCACCGCCTCCTGCTGGAGCAGCTGGGTGTTGTCGTGCAGCTGATGCGCTTCGATGTAGGTCGCAATGCGCACCATCGTGCCGACGGCCTCGATCGGGTACTTGCCCGCGGCGGTCTCGCCGGAGAGCATGATCGCGTCCGTACCGTCGATGATGGCGTTGGCCACGTCGCTGGCTTCCGCGCGGGTCGGGCGCGGGTTGCGGATCATGGAATCGAGCATCTGCGTCGCGGTGATGACCGGCTTGGCCGCCACGTTGCACTTGTGGATGAACTGCTTTTGCAGCACCGGAACTTCTTCCATATCGACTTCCACGCCCAGGTCGCCGCGCGCCACCATGATGCCGTCGGAAACCTTGAGGATTTCGTCAAAGTTATTCACACCCATGCGGTTTTCGATCTTGGAGAAAATCTGCACATGGCTGCCGCCGTTGTCGGCGCAGAGCTTGCGGATGGTCAGCACGTCGCTGGGACGGCAGACGAAGGACGCAGCGATGAGGTCAATGCCCTTTTCAATGCCGAAGATGATGTCGCTGCGATCCTTTTCACCGATGGAAGGCATCTGCAAATCCACATCCGGCACGGAAATGCCCTTGCGGCCGCCAAGCACGCCGCCGTTGATGACCGTGCAGACGATGTCCGTGCCGTTCACGATCTGCTTAACGTCCAGCGCGATCAGGCCGTCGTCAATCAGAACGCGCGTGCCGGCATGCACCAAATCGACCATCTTCGGATAGGTGATGGACACCTGCGTTTCGTCGCCCTCGATGTCGCGGCTGGTCAGGATGAAATCCTGCCCGGCCTGGAGCGTCACCTTGTCGCCCTTGAGGGTTTTGGTGCGCACTTCTGGGCCCTTGGTATCCAGCATGATGGCGACCGGGATATTCTTTTCCGCACGCAGACGCTTGATGCGGTCAATGCGCGCGCCCTGCTCTTCGTAAGAGCCGTGTGACATATTCAGACGGCACACGTTCATGCCCGCGTCCATCAGCTTGGAGATCATCTCTTCGCTGTCGCTGGCCGGGCCAAGCGTACACACGATTTTGGTCTTTCTGATCATTTTGTTTTCCTCCTTGAACGGCCGCCACTCCCAGACGGCCAGGCACACTCCGCTTTTTTGCAAACGTACCTATTTTACATGGAAAACAGCGCGCTGTCAACGTCCGCCCCTGCTCCCTCTTCAAGTTATTTTCTTCACGAAAAGGCAGGCCGCATAAGGATTTTCAAGCCTTACAAAACCGCGGCGCATCTTCTGTTTAAAGTGTCGAATTCATAACTTTTACGGGGATTTTACGAGCCAACCGATTCAAACATTTCGATCATTCTTTTGCGGCCATTTCTTTTTCATTGTTTTTCTCAATCGCCCTGCACTCCATATAATACCGCTTTTCCGTCGCCTCGCCCATGGAGAACGTCTTCCGGGGCAGCACGCCGCCCGCGGCGATCGCCGGGAAGAGCGCGCGCTTATCCATCGCGCCGAGCAGCGCCGCCGTCGCACCGTTTTGGGCAAGGCTCGCCGCGTCTGCGTCGCCATGCACGTAGTCCAGCGACCAGCCGCTCTTTTCGCCGCACGCCTGATCGAGGTATTTCTGCAAAACGTCCACCGGCAGGCGGTCTCCTCGCCCGCTGATGGCAAAGCCGCGCCGCTCGCCGCCCTGCACGAGCGTCACTTCGCCGCCATCCGTGAGCGTCATGCCGTGGGCGCGCAGATACAGTTCAAAGCCGCTTTGCAGCGCGTCGATATCCGCGCCGAAAACCACGCGGTGAACCGGTCGGAAGACCAGCGCCGGGCTGTGCAGATTGACCAGCTCGCAGAGCGCAAACCGCGCGGGATGGTTCTCCCGCTCCGCTTCGGAAAGCGTCGGCTTGATCTGCTCCCAGCAGGCTTTCGCCGTCGCCAGCGAGTGGTTGCCGTCGCCGACCGCGAGGAAGAAGCCGCCGCTCTCCCGCTGCATCTGCGCAATCAGCTCCGCCGTCCGCGCAGCCGGTTCGCCCTCGACCGCAAAGCCGCTGATGTGTCCGCCGCCGAGCATCAGCTGTGTGTCATAGAGCTTGGGCAGATCCATCTGCGCCAACGGCTCGATCAGGCGCATGGCCGCGTCATCGACGAGCATCATCACATGTGGGCTTTCAATCGGCGCGCCCTGACGGATGCGCACGCGCGGCGGAATGCGCGAGAGAATCGTTCCCTCCGTCGCGCGGACGGGCGCGGATGTACCGGGCGTAAAATCATACTGCTCCAAATCCAGCTTACCAACCAGCCCAAGACGTTCGCCGCTCTCTGTCACGCGGCGCACAAACACAAAGCCGTTTTTTACGCGCGTTTGCAGCACGCCGCGCTGCATGTAATCCGCCATCGCCCGCCGAATGCGCTCGATTCGCGCGTCGCCCTCGGCGAGATAGACTTCCGGGTAGACGATGTTCAGCGTGCTTGGCGCGTCGCCGACGATCTGCGCCGCCTTCTGCCAATACTCCATCTGGCTGGTGAACTGGTCGCAGGCGACGACCGACCATTTTTCAACATCTGCCGCCGCATCGGGCAAAAGAATATCTGCCGGGAGAAAACAGGCCTGCATCTCGCTCATTCCTTTCGTACTTCAAACCCCGGTGCCGTCAAACGCCGGGATGAACGCGCCATCCGCCGAGCCAAGCTCCTGCCGATAGCCGTCCAGCCCAACGGCCTCCATATAAGCCAGCACGCGGGCATATTCTTTTTTCCTGATCTTTCTGTCCATGCCGGGTATGGTCAGCGCCCTGCCGCACGGCGTGTACTGCCCCATCAGCGAAACGGGAATGCCGGGGAAATCGTCGCAAATTCGTTCCAGAATGCGGATGCTATCGCCCGTCAGCCCCGGCAGGACGAGATGACGGATCAGCGTGCCGCGCGTCATCATGCCGTTTTCGTCATAGACGGGCACGCCCGTCTGCCGCACCATCTCGGCAATGGCCGCGTGCGCCACATCCGGATAATCCCGCGCGCCGGAGAGCATCGCCGCCATGTTCGGATCGATGTATTTGTAATCCGGCAGATAGATATCCACCGCGCCATCCAGCATGCGCAGCGTCTCCACGCTTTCATAGCCGCTGCTGTTGTAGACGATGGGCAGATTCGGTCTGTACAGCGCCAGCGCGTCAAGCACGGCCGGCACAAAATGCGCCGCCGTCACAAGGTTGATGTTGTGCGCGCCCTGCTCTTCCAACTCGCGGAAGATTTCCGAAAGCCGCTTCGGTGTGACCTGTTTTCCCTCGCCTTTCTGGCTGATGCGCTCATTCTGGCAAAACACACACCTCAGCCCGCAGCCAGAAAAAAACACCGCGCCGCTGCCGCGCGTGCCGCTGATGCAGGGCTCTTCCCACATGTGCAGCGCCGCTCGCGCGATTCTGGGCATCGTGCCCATGCGGCAGACGCCCGCGCCCGTTTCTTCCGCGCGTTCCGCCTTACAGTTTCTGGGGCAAAGCGTGCAAATCATAGGTCGATGAACTCCTTAAACCGCGGCAGAATGCCAATACCATCCGGAAAGTGCGCGGCAAACTGCGGAATCGCGTGGCTGGGGAAGGAATTGCCCTCGATGAACACCGGCCCGTCCGGCGTAATCGCCACATCCCACGCAACGAAGCGCACTTGCGGCACGACGTGCATCGCCTTCAGACACATCGCCTTGACCTCTTCCCAATAGGGAATCTGCGTGCCGGGGATGCGCTTGCCCGTCATCGGGTGGAACTCATAGGTTTCGCCCGCCTTGTTCGCGCCCACGCCGCTGATGACGCCCGTATCCAGGTTGATCGGTGCGGCCATGCCGCCGCAATCAACGTTATCCATCACCTTGCCGTTGCCGATGCGGATATAGGCGTAGACAATGCCCTCTTTTTTGTCGCCCAGCAGCGTCGCCACGCGGATCGTGTTGACCGAAGTCGGACAAAGGGCCGCAATCGCCTCGTGCTGGATGACCTTGTCCTCCACAATGCCGATGCCCGCCGCTTTCAGCCGCTCATAGAGCGCCTGCACATCCTTGTAATCCTCCGGCGTACACTTGCAGATGCCCTGCCCGCTCGAACCGTCGATCGGCTTGCAGATGATGTCGCCGCGCCCCTGCACAAACTCGGCGAACTGTGATTCCGTCGCATTGGCAAAGTTGAGCCACTCGCGCTTCACCTGCTCATGAAAGAGTTGGTTGAACTCGGTTTTATTATCAAAGAAATGCCAGAACTTTTTGTCGTTCATCCGCGCAACGATGCTGTTGGAGATGCCGCGCGTAATCTGCGTCGCGCGCTGCGCGTCGTTCAGGCGGTACATCTCCGTGATCTTATAATCGACATATCCCGCGTTGTATTTGGCGGCGCACTTGGCCATATCGGCCATCAGCCAGACGCGGCTTTTGCCCGTCTTTTTGTGCAGCATATCGGCAGTTTTAAACATTGCGCGGTAATCCATCTTACGGGCGCGCTTGAGCGCATAGGACAGCTTTCCCATGATTGACCCCTCTCGTTTTCTATGTTGGATTTGGTCTCTTTTTTATTTTCTTTGAAAACGCTAAAAGCCATACGGGCGCATTTTCATGCTCTGATTATATTCCATTTGGCGCTTTTTGGCAAGAAAAACGGAGACGCACCCCGCCGAATGCATCTCCGTTTTGACGTTTGCAACCGTTTATTTCGTCGCAAGCGCTTCCAGCGCGTCGGTCGCGACATAAATCGCCGGGCGGACGCTCAGCCGCGCGTTATCCACGCGGCCCATGCTGTTGCCGCCGCAGGTCATTACGCCGCCGCTGCCCGCGACATAAGCGCCGCGGTGCTTTTCCTCCCAACTGTGGGAGCGCAGCCACCACTGCGCGTTGCCGGGGCCATACTTCTGGCTCTGCCACGCGCCCTGCGCGATGGCGTAGGCCGTCGGCACGGTCATGCGGTCCGCATGATTTTCAAACAGGGTTTTAGCCTCGTCGTTATCCAGCAGGGAAACCGTGTCCTGAGTGTTCACGTCCTTCCAGTTTTCCAGCTCCTTGGTCACGATGCCCTGCTTTTCCGTGTCGTTGAAGGCCGCGTCGTAAAAAGCCGTATTGAGCCACGTGCGCAGCGTGCATTCGCTCCACAGCGCAACGGCGTATTTTTCGTTATACGGCTGGCTGTCCAGCGCATACTGGCTGATCAGCAGGGCTTCGCCGTTCTCCACCTTGAGCACGCGCCACTCGATCGCCTCCGCGCCATTGGTCAAATCGTTATCCTGTTCATAATGGCCAAAGAAAACATGATCGTTGACCGCGACTTCCGCCGTCGCGCCGGTCGCTGCGCCGACCGCCAGAAGCAGCGCCGCAAGCGCAGCCCATTTTTTCATCTTCATGCGTGTTTACCCTCTTTCCCGTTTTATAAGTTGTATTATAGTCTATACGGAAGATTCTGGCAATGCTTAAAACGCACAAAAAGGGTTCGCGCCGCGAAAGCGTGAACCCTTTCAAATGGAATTGTGTGAAACACCTTACTGGTTGTCCGCCTCGATCGCCTGCGCCGCGGTACGGCCGGAGACGATGATTTCGGTCACAGCGTTGCCGCCCAGACGGTTGCCCGCATGGATGCCGCCGGTGATTTCGCCCGCCGCGTATAGACCCGCGATGGCGTTGCCGTCGTTATCCAGCACGTGGCGCTGCGCATCGACCATCACGCCGCCCATGGTGTGGTGGGTAGACGGCGCCATGAAGCGCACGCGGATTGGGTCGAGCTTGTAGGTTTCCGGCTTATACTTGCCGCTCTCGTCCTGCTCAACCTCGCCGACCGTGCCGCGCACGGAGAGCTTCTCCACCTCCAGGCTGTCCGCCGTGCCCATGACATAGGCGTCATAATCCTCGATGGTCTTGCGCAGGGTCGCCGCGCCAGCCGCCACCGCCATGGTGATGCCGTCGCCGGTCAAAGAAGAACTTCGGTATTTCATGTTGTTTATTCTCTTCAATCCAAAAAGGAGCTGAGCCTGCCTGCATTTCCGCCGCAGTCTGCAAACCTTCAAAACTTTTACGCGCGGGCAGCCTTTATGCCGTTTTCCTTGCGCAAAAAAGCCCTCCCAAAAGGAGGACCTTGCTGCCGACGCTTACAGATTGGCCTTGATCTTTTCGATCATCTCGGCATACTGCGCATCGGTCAGCTTCGTCTGGCCGGGATTCATCGCGAACACGCCGCCCCACTCGAAGCCGTCCCTGTATTTCGGCACGAGATGCACATGCAGGTGGCAGCCCGTGTCGCCATACGCGCCGTAGTTCAGCTTATCCGGGTGGAAAGCCGCATGAATCGCCTTTGCCGCGCGATTCACATCGGCCATGAACGCATTGCGCTCTTCGTCGGTCAGATCGACAATCTCGCTCACGTGGTCTTTATACGCGACAACGCAGCGGCCGGGATGGCTCTGCTCTTTGAAGAGAATCAGCGTGCTGACGTTCAGTTCACAGATGACAATGCCGAACGCATCCAGCAATTCGCCGCGCGCGCAGTAGCCGCAATTCGGGTCTTTCATGGAAATAACCTCCTGTCGATTTAAACTGAGATTATTATACACCCCGCAAAGCCGAGGGGCAACGCCCAAAAAACAAACTGAGCCCGCCTGCTTTTCCGTCGCAGTCTGTCAAGCTTCAAAGACCGATACGCGCGCGCAGCCTTTGTTCAATTCCCTATGGAGCAAAAAGAGGACTCCCTTTCGGGAGCCCTCTCTGTATGATCGTGTTCGACCGGGTATCACTCAAGGATCTTGGTGACAACG
>OLFX01000410.1_pt1 | contig 68293 bp, 79 predicted proteins | sample 1605091 | NCBI WGS metagenome assembly OLFX01 (sample SAMEA3888906, study PRJEB22519) | human gut metagenome | biome: human gut; feature: human-associated habitat; material: faeces | place: Denmark | collected 2012 | reverse complement strand
TATATACGTGTATATATTTACACGTGTTTAGATATATATGCTTATAATAATATAATAATAATCTATTTTTTTAGTAGATATATAACCGTATAGATATTCTTACACGTATATATCTATACATGTGTAAAAGAAGATATACACGTGTATAGATATACCGACAGAGTTTTATTCACAAATTGTTTACAAAGTAGGGTATTGACAAATAAAACGTGGTATGTTATAATATACCCATAGTGATTGTTGTGTGTGTTGTAATTATTGTGATGATTGTGTGAATTGTTTGTTTTATGGTGTGTTTTGTATTGGATTTATTTGACGTGTAGTGTGATTGTGTGGTATAATATAGGTGTAAGGTAGAGAGGCGAAAGCGCACCAGCGAACAAAGTTCAATGGAACATCTACCAGCTAATAATATTTACTTGGAGGACTTATTATGTTCAATGCTATTTGTGGTTTGTTTGGTATTTTGTTGGTTATTTATGTTCTTGTTGGAGCGGCTACTCTTGTGTTCAACGTTTGTATGTCCCTTGGAGTAGTAGGACTTGTTATACTTGTGGCTATGGCTGTTTATGGGCTGAAGTGGATTTATTCGTAGTCTAGCAATACGGAATTTTATATGGGTGTATTATAGGAGTATAAAAAAAGCCCCACCCGTAGTGTAAATACAGGGGGGGGTATAGGACAATTTGTTGTTGTGTAGTGGGGTGAAAGTGTGTTTCGTCTTGTTGGAGATACCTACTAAGCCCCCACAGCAAAATTATACTCCGCGTATAATGTAAACCATGGGGGATACTACGGTTGACGCTTAGCAGTCGCGGCGGTTGAGTGCTAATACAGCCCGCCCCGCCCCCGTCTGCTTACTGCCCGCCGTATTTGTGCGCAACGCGCCGCGCTGATACTGCGCCGGATATTTTGCCGCGCGTCTGGTTCTCGTCCTCCGCGCCCCATTCCATGGGCGGCTCAAGTGTGTAGTCACGCCCAGCGGCCTTTAACAGGCTGTCCAGTGCGGCGATGTCGATAATACCACGGCCCGCGCCCGTGTTTAGGTTGTAAGCTTTAAACTGCGCGGGCTTGTACGGATACAATGCCCAGCATAGACGGCCGGGAACGGTTAGAACGTAGGATTCCATTAGCATTTTGTCAGTCAGCATATTGTTAGCAATCCTCCATAAAGAGTGCTAGCGGGGGCGAAAGCCCCCGCTAGCGGGTATCAGTTTAGGCAAGGGCCTGCGCAAGGGCGGCGGCGGTATCGGCAACGTCCTGCGCGCGTTCTGCGGTTTGCTCCATGTCATCGGCGGCTAACTCCGGCGCGTCTTTCATCTCAAGATAGGACTTCGCGAATGCCGCGAAGCCAGCCGTCCGCGCGTATGTCGCGGCCTTGGAATTGGATGTATCGCCCCAGGCATCGGCCAGCGACTTCGAAACACGTTTGGAAGTCTTTCCCTTGTTTTGCGTAAAGCTGAACCGGGCTTTTGCGGACGGATTAAAGGCTTTCATAATCTCGGCCAGCGCGTCCGCGTCCACGTCCTCACGGCGGCATGCCCAAACCCAGACGGGCACAAGGTGGGCGGGAGAACACCAGTACACGGCTTCTTTGCCGCCCTTGTTGCCGTAGTTGATAGGCGCGGAAACATCAACCAGCGCGGAGTCCTCACCAACTGCAGCCAGCGCTGCGGCCTTGGCGGCGTTATAATCGGCAACGGTCTGCGCGTCCCCGGCTTCCAAAAGCTGGATGGCGCGGAGAAGTTGAGCCAGTCGCAAGGCGGGGAATGCGGGCGCTTCTTTCACACCCGCCAGAATTTTGCTTGCGCCCGCGCTGGATGTAGCAACGTTCACGCCGTCCACCACGGCGGCGGCCAGCATGGCGGCGGCGGTATCCGCGTTGACTTTGCCCCATTTTTCACCGGGGCGGGCGCGCGTCAGCTCGTTCTGGAAAGAGTTCACAAAAGCCATGCAGGAGTCGCTCAAAGCGGCCTTGTTGCGCTGAATGGCAGAGAGCTTCGCCCCGCTGTTGAGGTCAACGAAAAACTCTGCGGCGGCAGTCAGGCTGGGCGTATCCGTGTACAGGATGTCCACGGAAATGGCCTTTATGGCTTCGGCGCGTTCATCGTCTCCGTCCGTCTCTGCGGCCTCTAGAGCCGTTGTCAAAGCCGTTGTACGTTGTTTCCCGTCCACAAGAAGCCCCAGCCGCTCCCCGTCCGTCATGGGGACTGTGGCAACGATGATGGCGGGCATCACGCGGCCAGCCAGCAGACATGCCAGAAGTCGCGCGTTCTGCTTCTCCGTCCAGACTGCGCCGCGCTGGAAAACAGGTTCAGCGATTTCCCCAGCGGCGATGGCGTCCAGATACTCCCCGAAGGTCATGCGCTCATAGCGCACAGGCCAGACGGCGGGCGCGGCCTTTTCAGCGGCGGCGGCGGTATTCTCGATGGTGGAAGTCGTGTTAGCGGTCATGTTGTTAGTAGTTGTCATTTTTAAGCACTCCTATCAATTGATAATGATTGTTAATAAGTCGTACACCTTTTGGAATGTGCCGCCCGCTTGCGCGGGCGGCGTGCGCTATCTTATGAGCGCGGATAGCAGGAAGCCCGCCATAATAACCGCGCCCACAATAGCGCACCTGAAAACAAATTTCAGTTTGTTCAACCCCTTTACATTTGAATTTTTCGCCCGGTGTTTCCCCTCTGCGCCCCGTCGGCAATACTGCCAGCTTCGCGGGTTTCGCTTCGCGTCCGGTTCATTCTGTTGTTGTTCTGTCCCCCTTTCTGTATCTCTATCATATCAAACCGCCAGAATAATGCAAGCGGCATCCGCGCCCGTGCTTATAATGTAATATATATAAAGCGGCGTTTTTCTTGTGTAGTTTTCACAAAAACCGCTTGCGCCATAGGTTGCTTTATTGTGTAGTTTTCACAAAGATTAAAAACGCACAAACTTTTTTTTCGTAACCTTTTTGTATAAGTTTTGTGGTTGATTGTACAAATTCCAGATTTTACCTTTTGTTCACTTTGACTAAAAAGCAAAGCGGATACTATCGCGTATTTGTCTATTATAACGTACCTGTTAAATGATTCACAAAGACAGTGTGTTTCTACGGCGTACAACATGCCGCCGTGTGTATCACGATTGTTTGAGCCGTGAACAATATACAATTGTATGTATCTTTATTCATGCGCGGCCTTGCCTGTTTTCGTTCTTGCTTTATCTTGTTTTCCCTCTCCTACTATCTATATTATACCACGCGCCCGCATGGTATGTCTAACGGAACAGCTAGTTTTGAATACCATATCATCAAATATACGCTTTACTTTTCAAAATATTCGTAACGGGATTGATTTTTCGGCTGTTTGCTGGTAATTGTCCCGTTTTTGTTTTTCTTCGGGATTTTTCTGTTTTTTTGCTTTTTTTTTGGAAAAATTCTGTATTTTTCTGTTTTACCGGTGAACAAGTATATATAGATATATAGATATATGAATGGATGTATATATGAATACAATATGTTGTGTTTGAATTTGGATGATACACTAGATATGGTATGTAAATGTATGTCTCACATATATAGAAAAACTTCAGGGCCTACTATTACACCAAAAAAAAGTAAAGTATGTTTAATAATTATTTTTACCACACAAAAACAATCACACAACATTACCACACTTTGCGGTAAAGCAATATTCGTTACTACTAAACAAAATTAAATTATTATTTACCACACACACCACAAACTCACGTAACCATTACTAAACCTTGTTTAATTACACCACATTTGATGTACAACCCCACACCTAACCACTCACGATAGCGCCAGACTGAACATCACAAACAACACAACAAGAACAATACAAAAGCAAACTAACTTTACCATAATCCATCTATAAACACACAATAAAGAAGCAGCACCACAAACGAGAGAAACACGGAAAGCAGAAGTACAAACAACAAGAAATCAGTCCCATAAGCAATAAAAAATATAGCAAGAAACAGAACAAATAAAATATCTGAAACCTTGACAAGTTTCTTTAAAAACCTGATATTTACCTGCTGGTTATACCTCTCAATAGCATAACAAATAGACGTTGACACAGTAACAAAAGATAAAACAAACGCAAGAAAGATTTTAAAAATACATTCCATTTTTGAACTCCTTTACTTAATTACTACGCTACATCCAGACAGCTTTGCTGGACAGATTAGAAACGACTAACGCCGTTTCTACATTGTATTTCAGAATATCTTTTAAACACTTTACAAAGCTAAAAACAAATGTAAATTCACACTATATACATTGTTATCAGCTTCTACATCCTGTCCAGCTTTGCTGGCTGATATAGTTCCATTCAAAAATGTAAAGTATACTTTGCAAAGACGACATTCTTTTTAATAGATTTTATATAAAAACCATTTCTACATCGTTATTGAGAATAATTATCAATAAGGATTAATTATTATCTCAAAATGGAAACAATTCTACATCATCGTCTTGAGATTCAAACTTATAAGACAGATAACCTCTCGCTACAAACTCATCATCGAAATCTTTTATTTCATCATCTCTTAATCTATCACCATAGTAGATACTATAATCATATTTATAGTATTCTCTGTCAGTTTTCAGAAATAACTCCAAATAATTTTTAAGTTCGTCAGCACGGTTACACTTTTCGTCTGAATCCTCTAAAAAGCAAACAGCGGCTGAAAACATATCCTGTGCTTTCTCAAAGATAGGGACATTGTAATTCTGCCAACGTCCGCAATCATATCTAAGACGCGCAAGGTCATTGATAATACCAGACTGATAAAGTTTACACAACTTATAATTAGAAAGTTCCTGTAACCGTTCCTGAGAAGGAACAACAAATTTTTTCAAGTCAACAAAACCTATACTAAACCCGCCTACTTCTCCATAAATAACCATAGCAAGATTTGCGTCATAACAATAAAAATCTGAGTTATAATACTGATTAACTTCATCGTTTGCGATAGACAATATAACACAGCCATATTTAAGTTCTCCATCGTAAAACTCACCATTTTTCAAGATGATACCGCTATCTGAAGAAAACTTACCAGTACGGAACTCACTGATAAGCTCCGGGTTAATTATAATAAAGTCACCAACGCGAAAGCGGTGGGGTTGCGTCGTGCTTTGCACGACAACATCACCAACACGAAACATATATATATCAAACACCCCTTAGCTACATGATATTTCTCGATAAATTCAACATTTAACTACTCAGACGTAAAGAATGTCTACTAAGACATTACAATCTTTAAAACAAAGAGATTTATCGAGACGAAAGCGCCTAAAAAACGATTATAGAACATTTCTGTCTGTCGAACGTAGTTCGACAGCATGGTTACATTTAAACCCATCCGAAATTTTCTCTTAGCCGTGAAGCCATAGCAAGTCTTTCTTCTTCAGAGATAACCCTAGGAATAGACACCTTGCACCATTTCTTCGGGATGATAAATTCACAAGAACCATCTGGATTATCTTTCACAAGATTAATCTCTGCGTGTTCTTCCATCGCATTTTTCAATTTGCGTATAAGAGAAGCATTATAAGTAAACACAACTGCCTCTTTCTCAGCTTCATTGAAGTTAAAATAAGTTTCTTTTTCGTAAAGAGATAGCATATACCAAATACCTTTCATTTATTCATCGTTATAAAGCTGTGAAGCTCCAAAATATTTAACCTGTGAGATAGGGAAGAAGCATCTTCTATTATTTTTCTCAAACCAGAACACATCAGAATCTCCTTGATGTCCATACACTTCAACGTCATTAAACAATTTCTGTTCTCCATCGTTGAAGATAACAAGTAGCTGGCATTTTTCCAACACCAACACAACCTTTCTTTTGTGATATATCCATGAGTAGATTATACCACATAATAGAACAGATGTCAATACCCTACTTGTAAACAATTTATGAACAGGGATTCTCTTATATATATATAATAATATAATATATATACGTGTATAGATATACAGTTGTTTATAACTATACACGTATATATATGGATAACATGTATATATTTATACATGAATTAAATAGATATACGCGTGTATATCTATTATTAATTGCTTATGTATATTTATTTAATTTAAAAATAGGGTATTGACAAATAAATCCATATATGTTATAATACAATCATAGCAAGAAATACTAGACAAATATTATTACGTTCATAAATTGTTTACAATTAGTACATATATTGTTTACAGATAGGGTATTGACTTTTGATTCAAAATGTGGTATAATAGCCTTACTTCACACGAAAGGAGAGAAAACAATGGAATTTGATAATGGCACATTTGATATTGACATTTATTGTAACATGTGCGATTCAAACAAGTATGAGTTGGAATATGACGCTGAAGAAAATTGTGTAATTGTTACTTGTTCAGACTGCGGTAATATAGATAGATTATATTTTGAAAGATAATTTGATTGGAGCGTTTAAATGTATCCTAGATTTGAAAAAGTAAGCTATGAACAGTTCTATGATGCTATGTCAAAAATCATAGACACTGAATACAAGGATGAATTTATTAAATCATCTTATGAATCACTTTCAATTCCTCAACGAGCTACAAAAGGTTCTGCTGGATATGATTTCAAAGCACCATTTACATTTACACTAGAACCCGGTAAAGAAATCAAAATTCCAACTGGAATTAGATGTTATATGCCTGAGAAAATGGTGTTGTTTATTTTCCCAAGAAGTGGACTCGGTACTAAAAACCGACTTCAATTAAACAACACAACAGGTATAGTGGACAGCGATTATTATTATTCTTTAAACGAAGGCCATATTATGGCTACTCTAATCAATGACAGTAGAACAAATAAAACTCTAACTGTTGAAGCTGGTAAAGGATTCTGTCAAGGTATTTTCCTAAACTATTTTACTACCGCTGATGATTCTTCTAACGGAATTAGAGATGGAGGGTTTGGTAGTACAGATGGTAATATTGTATAACGATGATTCTTTGATGTACAAGGATATAAAAGCATTTCTTGACATTAAACATGTGGAGTACACAGAAGTTCCAGCCGCTGATAGTTCATATGTATTGAGTGTTGATGGTACTTTGTATAATTATCATGCGGCGTTGGCTTGGGTTGACAAGCAATAAGGTGGTGAAGATGATAGATAATTTTGATTGTTTCATGGCCGGACACAAAGTTATAACGAATCGTGGAATTGTAAATATTGAAGATATAAAAGTCGGTGATATGGTTCTTTCACATGATTTGACTTATAACATGGTAAATAAAGTTAATAGCCATATACATAGCGGCAACTTACTTACTTTCACAATAAAGAATATTGATGAAGCTATAACGTGTACACCCGAACATAAGTTTCTTACTTTTGAATCTGGATGGTTAGAGGCTAAAAACATTACGTTTGACCACCACATTCTATTGGCAAATATGAAAGACGACGATGTAAACAGTTATAGTGAAATAGTAAGTATAAGTGCTTCGTATGATGTTGTTGAAATGGTATATAATTTATGCGTAGATAAGACACATTCTTATGCTGTAAACAATATTATCGCTTATGGCGACGAATAAATACAAACACAAAATGGAGATTTTATGGATATAATTCTATACTCAAATCATTGTCCGCAATGTATGATATTGGAAAAGTTTCTAAATATGTACGGGATTGAATATACTACGTTTTCAGATGAAGAAGAAATGATTAAGATGGGTTTTAAAAGCATGCCCATGCTTTCAGTCAATGGAAATATATATAATTTTTCAGAGGCTTTAGAGTGGGTTAAGAATACGAATAAGAAGGGGTAATGTTCAGTGGATTTTTCAATTAAGTTGGATAGACAGTTTGTTGCGGAGTTTAATAAATTGTCAGAAAAGTATGGTGAGGAACTAAAGCAGTTAAATGGATTTTCAGACTGTCAGTTGAGCTATAATTCATTTATAGACAACTTTATTGATAAAAAGACTGTCGCAGATGCGAGTATTGATGGTAATGCCAATGTTGGCACAAAGGATATTTGTTCTTTAACAGTTGAAATGAGTAAGCCGCATTCTAAATTACTTGCTTTTAACAAGATTTACTATGAGTTCAAAAAGAAGTATGGCAAGGCAACTGCTGATAAGTGGCTTGAAGAAGAATGGGTTGGACATTATTATCTTCACGATGCGTCGAGTTCAACATTCATCCCTTATTGTTATGCTTATGACCTTGAAAGTCTTGTTACAAAAGGATTATTTTTTGTAGACAACTTCAATGCTCAACCGCCGAAACATCTTACCACATATACAGATTTCGTTGGTGAGTTTGTAAGCTGGAACTCTAATAGAACATCAGGCGCTTGTGGGCTTCCCAGCTTTCTTGTATATTCATTCTACTTCTGGAAAAAAGACTGCGAGACAAACTTTATTATAAATAATCCAGAATATTATCGTGACCAAGAGTTCCAGAGGATTGTATATAAATTAAATCAGCCATACCTAAGAGTAAATCAGAGCGCTTTTACAAACTTCTCAATTTTTGATAAACCATATTTTGAAGCAATCTTCGGTGGAAAAGAGTTCCCAGATGGAACCCCTATGGTAATGTATACTGACGAGTTTATAGAATATGAAAAAGCATTTATGAAAGTTGTCAGCGATATTAGGTCTAAGAATATGATGACATTCCCTGTTTTGACATATTCATTACTTAGAAAAAACGGAAAGTTTGTAGATGAAGATTTCGCTAAGTGGTGTTGTAACCATAATATGAAATGGGCCGATAGCAACTTTTTTATTAGCGAAGATGTTACTAGCTTGAGTAACTGCTGTTTTAGTGGCAACCAAAAGGTTCTTACAAAGTCAAGCAATGGTGCTATCTTATCAACATTTAAAGAGCTTTATGAGTCGCTGTATAGAGAAACAAAAAGAAATTTTACGATATTCCATAATGGCAATTGGGTGCAGGGACGTACAATAAGGCTGAATAAAAGAGATATGTATAAAGTTGTAACAGCCAATAATAAAGAGCTTATTATGACTGACAATCATATCACTCCAACAATCGACGGAGATAAACCAACATCTGAACTTACAACAGATGATTATATAATGTTCAATACAAAGCCGCTAAACTCGATACATGAGGTTGACGATGAGCTTACATATGAACAAGGATTCTTAATCGGTATGTATCTTGGTGACGGAAGTATGGACAAAGAAGATAGTCCAAATAATACAACCGCCACAACCCTGTCTATTAATCAAGAAAAGTATGAAAAGTCCATCAAGATTCTTAATAAGGCTGTGTCAAAAATAGACGGGGATGCTCGTGTAAAACTTCACACACCACATAATAATGTGTATCCTGTGTATATATCTAGTAATGCTGTATCTGAATTTATAAGAAGATTTGTTATTGGTAAATACTCCTTTGAAAAATCTATGAATATGGATTGTTTGTTGCAGTCTGTAAACTTTAGAAAAGGTATTATAGATGGATATTATTTGACTGATGGTGGAAATAATAATAGAATTTATAGCACATCAAAAAACCTTATCGAATGCGTAGAGGCGATATTTACATCTCTTGGTATAAACACGATTATTGATGTATCTGATAGAACAGGAGAAGAAGTTGTTGAAATTAGAGGCCAAAAGTTCAATAGAAACTATCCTGTGTATTGTATTAGATGGTACGAAACCTATAAAAGAAAGCAAAGAGACATCTATAAGTGGAAGAATAATTCGGTTTATTTCAAAGTTAAGAGCATAGAACCTGTTGAATACAATGATGAGTATGTATATTGCTTTGAAATGGATAGCGATTATGAGCCATATTTCACGCTTCCAAACGGCGTGATAACACATAACTGTCGTCTTGTCTCTGATATTAAAAACCTCGGGTGAACTGAAACGCCCTATTATCCCTTTACCAATAATCGTTGGGGTCACAAATTGTGGCTAACGGGGAAAGCTAAGTCAAGAAATTGATACGCCAATCCCGTGGGAAGGTTAGTATTTTGATTAAAGCAATTTATAAGATAACCAATAATATAAATGGGAAATGTTATATAGGACAATCTATAAATCCGTATCATAGGTTTATATCGCATAAGTCAAGGGCTAGAAATGGTGATTTTACTTCTTCACAAGCGTTGTATTACGCAATTTTAAAATACGGGGAAGAAAATTTTTCTCTTGATATATTAGAGTGGACGGACGACTACAACAAGAGAGAGCAAGAATTGATAGTCCAATATAATAGTTTGTCTCCAAATGGATACAACATCGCACATGGTGGAGAGGAACCTCCGCATAGATATGGTGAAAACCACCATAAGTGCATTATAAAAGAACATCAGGTTGATAGGGTTATTTACGAATTAAAGCGTGGAAAGTTGACAGAGCCAGAAATAGGTAAACTGTTTAATCCGCCAATAAGACAGACAATAATTCATAATATAAACTTTGGAATAACCCACAGGAGAACATATGAAATATATCCTATAAGAAAACAATGTCCATATAATTTAAGCGTATCACAATTGGAAGATATAATTTGGTTACTTAAAAATTCACAGTGTACGATGAATCAGATAGCAGAATATTTTGAATTTAATGTTAGTACAATAAAAGCTATAAATACTGGTAGGAACCACTATAATTCAAAAATAAGCTATCCTATTCGTAAACATAAAGGTTCAAAATGCTCACAACCCGTAGAGACTATTCTGGCTAACAGAAGTACGCTTGCTATTGATACGCAAGTGGAAATGGGGATATGCGAGTAGGACTCGTATAAGAGATAGTCCAGCCCTTATAGAAATATAAGGATTACTGATTTCAATTCAATCGGCGGAACAGCCCTCGAAGTTGGTTCTGTGAAAGTAAACACGATAAATCTTGCTCGAATCGCATATGAAAGTGCCACTAAAGAACAATATATTGAATCCCTTAAAGAAGAAACTCTGCTTTGTTGTAAAATTCTTGATATTATAAGAGATATTATTAAGCGTAATATTGAAAAAGGACTGTTGCCTAACTATACATATAAGTTAATCAATATGAGTTCTCAGTATTCCACAATTGGTATTATTGGAATTTACGAAGTATTGTCTCATTATGGTATGACAGAAACCGACTCTCTTGGATACACATATTATTCAGAAGATGGAATTGAGTTCGCAAAAGAGATTCTTAAAACAATAACAGAAGTAAAAGACGAGTTTGCCAAAAACACAGATTACTCAATCAACATCGAACAGGTACCAGCAGAAAGAGCCGCCGCTGTTCTTATGGAAAAAGATAAACTTTTCTTCCCAGATGAAAAATATGAGCTTCCTCTATACGGCAATCAATGGATTCCTCTTGGCGTTAAGACTACAATAAGCGAGAAAGTAAAATTGAGCGCTATAATGGATAAAGCGTGTTCTGGTGGTAGTATCGCTCATATAAATCTTGATTCTCCTATGGAAAATTTTGATACTGCTTGGGAGCTTTTAAATAAAATAGCAGATGCTGGCGTTGTATATTTTGCTTTTTGTACACGAATTAGCGCATGTGAACATAATCATGGGTTCTATGGTGATACATGTCCGACGTGCGGCGGAGAAAAGGTTACAACATATCAGAGAATTGTTGGGTTCTTAACACCTGAAAAAACATATAGCAAAGAAAGAAAGTCAGAGTTCAAAATGAGAGACTGGCTCAGTATCGAAAGAATGAGTGAACTGTAATGAGAACAAAAAGTGTAGTTGTAGATGATTTTGTAAACTATAAAAAACCATCAATGTTTATATCAACTTGTTTTTGTAATTGGAAATGCTGTATCGGGCAAAATCTTGATATATCTGTGTGTCAAAACTCCTCACTGGCTAAATCGCCAGTGAGAGAGTTCACAAATAAAGAACTTATTGACATATATAAACAAAGCATATTTCATAAAGCAGTTGTGTTTGGTGGACTTGAACCGTTTGAACAGTTTGCTGAAGTTTATAGCTTTGTTGTTGAGTTTAGAGATTTTAGCGAAGATGATATAGTCATTTATACTGGTTTTAACAAAGACGAGATAGAACCATGTATAGAAAAACTGAGACAATTTAAGAATATAATAATTAAATATGGGAGATATATCCCAAACGATAAAAGCCATATTGACAATGTGTTGGGTATAAAACTAGCATCACAAAATCAATATGCCGAAAAGATAAGCTAATTGAAAGGTTAATCATGCTACAAATATTTGTTACACAAGACAAGGAACACGAAGAAAAAATACGAGCCGCGTTGAAAAACAATGATGGGTATTGTCCATGTAAACTCGGCAAACTACAAGAGAATATTTGCCAATGTGAGGAGTTCTTAAATCAAGACTATGAAGGGTTTTGTCATTGTAAACTATATTATAAATCAGAGGTACAATAATGAGGTCAATTAAATTTGTAAAAGAGCTTTATGGAAACGCTGAAAACATGCCAGATGATTCATTTTTTATAAAAGATTTTGATTTGGCATACGAAAAGCGTGACACACTATCTATGTTGGAGAGCGCAATACATTCAGAACTGCCATTTGAGGGCATTCAAACTACGAACGACGAATCAATACAACGCTCTTTGACTATTAAATTCAATAATGATGCCGAATTCAACGCCACGAGATGCGCAGTAATTTATAATGATGGCGATTGTGATGATTTCATAGTGAGCAATTTGCTTGAAACATTTTGGAAAAATCTTGATATACCTGATGGTATAGCGCCAGAAAATTATGCTGATGATTTCTGGAAATATGATTTGGAATTTGAAATTGGGAACTGTATTGTTTACAGCGAAAATGGAGAATTTGAATCATCTTATGAGAATGAAAATGGAGAAAAAGTTCCAGTAAAAACGAATAAGAAAACGATTGGTGTCCTACCGTATAAAGTATCATTCTCAAAAAGAGAAGAAGAAGTACCATTTGGTATGTAAAATTATGGCGTGTAAAAAAGGCTAACCCATACGGGTTAGCCTTTTATTTTTATGCTAAAGCCGCCTGTGCTTCGGCAATTTTGTCTTTTAGACGCTCATTTTCTTCTAATAAGCTCTTGTTTTCAGTTTCTATTCCCTCAATATATTTCTTGAGGGCTTCATTTTCTGAAACCAATTCTTTATTCTTTTCTTCTAAGACATTGACTTTAGCCAGCGCTTCATCAACCTGTTTCATCAAATCTTCAAGCTGTTTCATAAGTTCTTCAATTTGCTTTACAAGTTCACTCGTTGGAGTTTCTGGTTCTGGTTCAGGCGTAGGCTCTGGTTCAGGAGTCGGTTCCGGTTCGGGTTCCGGGGTTGGCTCCGGTGTAGGTTCCGGGTCAACCGGAGTGTCAATTATTTCACATCTTCCATCTGGTAAATTATATACAGCATAGTAAGAATTACCATTTGTATATCTGAACTGACACCAGTAAAGTTCTTCCTCGTGAGCCTCAGTATCCATCGTAATAAGGGGATATGTTCCAACTGGAATATAATCGCTATCTCCAAATTTTACAACTTCACTTGTGTTTCGAGACATGAAAGCCTGATTCTTGTTTGGGGTTATAATCTTCAAAGACTTATTATCAACAGCTACATCAATGGTAGCATCAACAACTTCACATCTATCATCTGGAAGATTGTACACAGCATAGCAGGAACTTCCGTCTGGAAGCCTAATTTCGCACCAATAGAATCCCTGTTCTCCTACTGTGTTTTCTTTGCTGATAATCTTATAATCGCCAATTGGTAGATAATCAGAATCTCCAATCTTTATAACATCATCTACGTTCTTTGAGCCGAAGCCTTGACACTTATTTTCTATTTTTACTCTATATCTTAGAACAGACAAATTTTCCACGTCTCCACCACCTGTCGAACCTCCGCTAATTATAGACGGATAATCTTTATAAGCAATGTTCATATCAACATTACCAGATATTCCCGATACTGAACCTTTAGAACTATACTGCCATATTGTATATGGGCCTGTATATGACGGATTCCCTGTGTAATCAGCAAGCCACAAATCATATGCGCTCAATTGGCTCATATCTAAAAGTGTTTTAGCGAAGTTTGTGTATGTATATAATATAGGATAGTATCCAAGATTTTTCGTTTCGCTCAAAAATGCCTTACATATGTCTGTATTTGTTTGTTTACCTATCTGTGAATACAAAGCACTATCTTCACAATCGAAAGCAATAGGCATTGTAATAGTATAAGGCTTTACCTTTTCAGCAACGGCTTGCGCACACACCTTTGCGGAACTAACAGTTTTAGCATATGAATACACATATACACCAACATTTATTCCTGCGGCTATTGCGCCAGCCATATTCGTCTGATAATATGGGTCATATCCATCGTTTATTGTACCATCATAGTTACAATATCCGACTCTGATAAAAGCGAAATTGTATCCAGCCGCTTTTACTTGGGGCCAGTTTATAGTACCTTGATATTTGGATACGTCAATACCTTTTATTTCAGTATTTGTATTAGAATTGTCATTTGACGAATTATATATTCCAACAGAGTTAGAACACCCAGCATATTTTGTTGGGTCTAGTCCCTTTCCGCTTCTTGTCGCTCTAACTTCAAGATGGCAATGTTTGATTGGTGGATTAGCGAGTGCGGCGTTTCCGCTGTTTCCCATAATAGCAATAGCGTCACCAGTTTTCACTTTTTGTCCAACTGATACTAAGTTTTTTTCGTTATGGCAAAAATAGATAAAGTTCACGGCGTCAGGAGTTTGGTTAGCGTCTAGCTGTACGCACACATACCAGCCCCACTCCCAAGTCAAATCACCTGTACTTTTGTCTACTTTACGAGAGGAAACGACTGTGCCACTAATAGATTTTCCACTATAATCTGGCATCAATATAGTTGTACTGTCTAATCCAACCAAATCTATACCGCCATGCCAAGTCTTTCCGTTTCCTCTCGTATATCCATAACAGCTATAATAATACGGAACTTGCGTTCTTCCAGTATAAATAGACATGTTGTTCTCCTTTATACGTAGCTGTATAGTAATTATATTATTTGCTCATTTTGGTAATAAGCTCTTTCATTGCTTTTATATCAGCTTCCTGATATGTTAATTGCTCCAAATTAGCAATTAAATGATATTCTGTAACTACTTCACCAGTAGCAACATTTACACTATCATATCTACCAATACCAATTGATACAGGTTCATTGTATCTTTCATATGTGATAGTGCTGTTTGATTCAGTGTTTATGATTTGAATTGTTTTTGTTAGTTCCTGATTAGAGAATAAAGCAATAAATTCTGTATCAGACATTGAAGATTTGTCCATGTGTATTTCTATATGACTTCTTACCGTAGACGAATAGCTAGGGTAAACAGCCGTCATAGGCAACACTTCATATTCATCGCCATTAGAAAGTTTAATTTTTACCATTATATATACCTCGTTATGTAGTACACCAGCATTTGTTCAATACAAGGTGTATAGTTGCTTGAATTGTGCTACTACTACGACAAAATATACCAAGTGCCCAGCTGTTTTGTAGACTTGCTACATTTACCGTGAGTGTAAAACGCTTTGAAACAGCCCCATTACCCCAACCCTGTCCATTTGGGTCATTATGGTATGTGTTAATTGCGTTGTCCCAACCTATACCCGTAACGGTAGGCCAACCACCGTTTATACCATAATTATCAAAGTTGCCAATTCCAACCATTCCAGTCGCATATGGACTTACATAGTAAACCGAATAGTCAAAGTTAGCATAGTTGTATGGAGTAAGATTGACGACGGCATATACCGCCGCGTCATTGGCAACGTTTCCAGATACTTCTCTTTCAATTATAGTTGGAGGAGCAGTATTTGTTTCATTTGTTTTACTTCCACGCACATACCATGTAGAGCCGGGATATACTTGTGCGTCTCTTTTCCACACTAAAGTATTGTTATAAAACACTTGGTCGGATGCTTGATTATTTAGATATACGTTCTGAGAAGTAGCAACATTTGTGTTATTATAAAATAATGCCATATGCTCACCGCCTTACGAGTAGGAAATCCACAAATTTCCATTGTAAGACATAACTATATTAGATGAACGAGCAGAGTCAGCATTGTCAGCATGTACACAAGCAAAATATTTCCTTGCTCCGCCATAACTACCAGTTCCACTGTAATTAAGCCACCAAGCATAGTGGTCGGTGGTCGCTTTTGATATAGTTTCGCCTTTAATATTGCCTGTAACACCAGTAGCATTGGTGGCTGTTCCAGCAGAGGTAGCATATGGCGCTGTAATAGTAGCGGCCACATCACCGTTTTTATATTTAAGCCTTATTGTGTTTCCACTTGTGTCAAGTGCAGCGGCATAGGATGATACAATAGGATTCCCAGCAGAATCTTGAGTTGCTTTCAATGCCTCATTAGCATAATTAACTTTACTTACTACTTCGTCAGAACTATTTCCGGTATATATAACTCCGTCTTTATCAATGGCAATTTGTCCGTAGCTCAATAGGGGGGGGGCAGCCGTTGCCGTAGCATCGGTATTCTGCCTAAGAACTTTTATTGACATAAATATTCACCCTTTTGGCAAATTAGTTTTCGCCAACTATTTGTTTATATTCGGACTCCGAAATCCACAAAGGCACATAAGAATATAATTGTTCCTTTGTTATATTTCCCATAGTATATTGAATTTTTAAGAAATCAAACATTTGAAACACCCCTAGACAACATTACGAGCATTGCTTCTTCAAGAGCCGCAACTCTATCATTATAACTCGGCATTAGAGCTGGACGACTTGCTATTTCGGCCTCTTTTTCTTTATCACTGCGCTTTACTGGAATGTTGTTTTCAAGTTTATAGTTTGCGCATCCTCGAATATCATAGAGCGGCTGTGGGAAATAGTTTCCTTGGGCATGATGGTGTTTATCACCATACCCGCTGTCAATTTCTATCCATCCAGCAGTATCGCTGATAAAAGCACTACTATTTATCTCTATTATATATCCAACTTCATTTACACGAACATATACAATATATTTATCTTCCATTTTATATACCTCGTTATATTTCAGCGCTTAGTGTTGTTTGAGTGTCACTTGTAATAAAACAACATGTTTGATTAGCATGTCCAAATGTTCCGGTAAAATGCAGTACTACCCAACCCGGTCGTACAGTTGCTGACGGAGCAACGTTTGTTACCGAAAACGTTGTCCCATCTCCACAATAAAAGGCTCCCGATATTGTAGAACATGTTGGGTCTACTCTCATTGTAGATGCTGTCGGAATTTGAATATAGGCATTTTTACCTTCCCAGTCTACGTATCCATTACCAAGCATTTGCCATGTTGCAATTTTAACAAAATATCTTTGACATGCTGTAAGTTCGTCTAAATAACTTTTTGGTGTGTAGTTTGTCGCTTGTGTGCCCTTTTCAAGTTTTACCCATTCAATAGATACACTTCCGGGGCCTGTTTCACCCGGAACTACACCAATACCAAACCACCATGTTGATACACCAGTAAATTTTTCGTATGTAAAATAAAACGAACCCATATCATAGGCATCTGAGTATGAGGTATTACCAAGATAAAAACTTTTTGAATATACTGTTCCATCAACTTTGGCTGATAAAGTATATCTTCCAAAATCACTCGAATCAACATCAACAATGGCCTGTCTCATATATGAGATAGCGTCCAATCCAAAACGTGCTATATTATTTGAAGCATCAAAAGTAAGTGTTTTTGTGTTAGCGTTAAAGTCGCCAATTAAAACCCATCCGTCAATAGAATAACCCCACGATTGTAAATAACTGGTTTGTCCCCTTTGATTTACTGATAGACTTCCGTTATGAAGTAGATTTGGATTTCCCACTTCATGGTTGGCAACGGAACTTAATTGTTTTGTTACGACATTTGAACCATTCCCCGTATATATATTGCCAACAACATCAACAGCAATTTGTCCATAACTTAAAGAAGTCGGAGGTTCATAATCATAAAAACTAGACGGTGGGTTTTGTCTTTTCATTTGAATCGCTATAATAATCACCCCTTTTTTGACGTAAATTTTGCCGTTTTAGGGGCATTTTTACGCAAATTTTTCCCTTTTTGGCCTGTTTTTACGTCAAAAACGCCCTTTAAACGACTCATAAAACTCATATTTTATAATTCTGCTTCTAAAACAATTACAGCTGTGAAAGCACCACCGGGATTGGAGGCAGTTGCATTTACAGCGAGCTGTAACGTCCTATCGTTATAAACCCCGTCTGTCTGTGGAATAGAACATGTTAATCCAGAAAATCCACCCCAATAATGTGCACTAGCAATAGTAATTGTTGGCACTACCCTCATTGGATAAAATGAAATCGTTGTAAAATACTTTTCTCCATCGCCAACATTAAATGCTTCCCCTCTAAAATTCATATTAAGGCGCTGGTAATATCTCAGACAGGCAGTTAGTTCTTCGTTGTATCCTTTAGCCACATATGGCGTAGCGAAACTTCCAAACTCCATCTTTATCCAGTCAACAGTTATAGATTGTGATACATTTACAACCATTGTAAGAAGGACGGCATGCTGCTCTTCTCGTGTAATTATTTTAAATCCTCCCCATGTAGTCTCTAATAGGAATGGAGCGTTAGTAACAGTATCTCCATATTGTGGCACTGTCGTTGTAAATACATATTTAGTATTGTTTATAACAGAACTTACAGTTATGGTGTCACCAATAGATATATCTCCTAAAGGGATATACTGTCTAAACTGATTGCCATACGGCCCTAACGTACTATTTGACGTGTAAGTTCTTGTACTAACATCAAACGTTCCGCCAAGAACTTGCCATCTATCTATTGAGTATTTTGGAGCGGCGTCTGCGTTGCTATAACTGGTTTGATTACGTTGATTTATAGGATTAAAGAAGTTTGTGTTGTCCAATAAGTTCGGATTGGATGTTTGAGAATATTTTTTAACACTCATTTGCTCGACTGGACTGTTAGAGCTGTCACCCACATACATACTTCCGGCCCTGTCACACGCAATTATTCCATATTCTGTGGTGGGGGGGGGGCAACGGCTCTGTGGATGTTGATGATATTGCTTGTCTTAATATTTTAATTCCCATAGTCGTCACCCATCATAAAAACCATCATCATATGTTATGCTTCCAGCGGTGCTAAGCGTCACAGTGTCACTAAATGTAGTCGCGCCAGACACTGTACCGCCTGTAATTGGAAGGGCACCAACATTGGCGGCTGTTATATTAACCTGTCCTTCTCGATAGGCAGTTTCTGCATTTCCTTTTACGCCATATACCCTTCCTCTTGGAGCGCTCCATGTTCCATTAGCGTTTAGATAGTACGATGGGTGGCCAGAATCTAATTTTGGGCATAATCCTGGTGCAGAGCTGCTAGCCAATGCCCCGCTAAGAATCATACTCCTATTCGCTAATGCTGTGATTCTGCCATATTGGTCTATCGTTATATATGGCACATTAAAAGCAGAGCCAAAATTAATTGTTCCTGAAGCGCTTGGTCCAACGCTTTGGCTTGTAGTGCCCGGAAATAACGCTACCAAATATATGTTATATTCTCCATCAACCGTAGATGGTTTAACAGATATTGCTGTGCTCCCGTTATAAATACTTCCCTGTGGCACGCTCCATTCGCCGTTTGAACAAAGATATCTTGTTGATTGTCCAGTGGTTGGCGCTGGGACTAAACCAGTTGTTCCATCCGCTGTTGTGGTTGCGCCTGTGAATACAGAATATGTAGTATCTGTCCAAGGTACGTTGACATATGCCTGTTCATTCGACAGTTTAATAGGATAATTCTTACCGCTTTCCGTATAACCAATCTTTATACCACCGCGCACGGAAGAAGTGGCGACAGGTAAAGAGTAGTTATTAGCATTATACGCAATTCCATCCAGCTTTGTTTTATCAACACTACTCATAAGCCCATTGGCTGATGTCGTAGCAACAGGATACGTAGTGTCAGTCCACGGCACGTTTACAAAGGCTTGTCCCGAAGTATTAAGTTCAACAGGGTAATTCTTTCCGCTTTCAGTATACCCTATCTTAATTAATCCAAGTGTACTGGATGTAGCTTGAGAATATGTTGTGTCTGTGTCTGTCCATGGAACATTAACAAACATCTTATCGTCAGCATCAAGTTCTACTGGATAGTTTTTGCCACTTTCCGTATATCCAACCTTAACAAGTCCTAATACGGTGGATGTTGCTGCTGAGTATGTTGTGTCTGTGAACTTAGCGCCAGATGGTACAGAAGAAGCTATTGTAAACCCTGTTGATTTAATTTTACCAGTCGTTCCATCAAAAACCGCCACTTGTCCAGATGTTGGGGCTGTACCGATAACTCCGACTTCAGTTGGGGTATATGTCGGTTTATTCGGCTCTTTTGCCCATGCTGATACGTCAGATGCTGGACGAGCATTAGATAGTCTGGAATCATTTCCCTGACATACAGTGCCAGCGGCACTTCCGAAATTCTTGTTGAACGCCGTATTCTTAGCAAATGCTGGTTCAGCTCCTATGGAAGTAGGAGTGGGTTCGGATGGTAATGTTATACTTCTACTATCAGCCGATGTTATCTGTCCCCTGCTATTCACACTTATATATGGTACATCAATAGAATCTCCGAACCCCACACTACTATCTTGTGATGGGCCGTAAGAACCAGCAGTTACGCCGCTATTGCTTATTGAAAAAGAGGTGCCATTAAGGGATAATCCAGTACCAGCCGTATAAGTTGTGTCAGTGAATTTAGCTCCCTCTGGCACCCTTGTTCCTATTGTGTATGGTAAAGATTTATAGCCTAATGTTCCATCGCCAATCTTCACCTTGCCAGTATCAGTCTCAACCAAAAACTCGCCCTCAAGGTAAAGTTTGTTGGCATTATTAAAGTTAGTGGAAGTATCATGCTTTTGTTGCTGTCTGGCATCTAAGGTTATATTAGCCATTTAATACCTCCCCTTTCTTAATGGTAATTATGCGTTCCCGCCATTAAGAATAAAGGTATCAGTTGTTCTTAAAAGCGTATCAGAGTCTGTCAGTTCAGTAGAAGCGTGAGTAACCCAGTTCGCGTTTGCTCTCGCTGTTGTAAAGTACAAGTTACTACCCTCAGCAACTTCGGACGTTGTAAGCGTAACAGCTCCAGTAAGTCCGTTTACACTCGTAACGGCGTCAGTTGGTGTTTCAAGTTCTACCCAGTTCGCCAACGTAGTAGCAGGAGCAACTTTAAGAATAAATGTCTTATTTACATCAGTACGAACAGCTACGTCGCCCTGCTGTGCCTTAAGAGCAAGCATTGCTGCTTGGCTATCAACAACAAACGTGTCAGTAATGGCAATTGCGGGGATAACAGCTTCACTAAGTTTACCACCAGCGCCAAGAACAGGTACATTACCCTCAGCAGTACCGAAGTCTTTTGCCGCCGCTGTTCCAGCGTCAGAAATCTTAGCAAGGGTAAGTTCAGGAATATCAGCCGCTGTAAGGTTTGCGACACCTTCTGTCACTCGTCCTTTAGCATCAACTGTAACTTTTGTGAAAGTGCCAGCTACAACACCGCTGTTAGCAAGCACAAGAGGAATTGTTACGTTAGCACTACCGTCAAACACAGGAGATGTACCAGTAGCATCACCAGCAACAGAAATTGTACGTCCAGTAGCCAATGTGGTAGCAGTATCAGCCGCCACAGCCTCTGATGCCTTACCGATTGTCATTGTGCCGTCAGCACCGATTGTTACTGTATCTGTACCCTTGGCAGTAGACTTAACAACACCGCCAGTTTCTGCTGTGCCATAATCAGTGTTCTTTACATATTCACTAGGAACGGCTGTAAGAGCACCTAAATCATCTGCTGTAACCGTAACATTGGCAGAACCATTAAATGTCTTAGAACCAGCAGTAAGCGTGCCTGTGGTAGCATTTGCTGTGTCGGCTACAATTGCCGCGTTTACATATCCCTGTTCGGCCTTTGGGTTGTTGGCAAACTGCGATTTCAACATGTCGCCAGCGCCAAGGTCGCTCAAATCATCGGGAGTAACAAGCTGTTTCCACACGGCTTGATTTGTTGTGTTATTAAACAGCAGATACGCTTTATTGGCGGCTGTGTCAACCCACATTGCGCCAACATCATATCCAGAATCCGTAGGTGTCGGAGCCTTATTCATAATAATTGCGCCAGTAGCGCTCGCATATTCAAGCGTTTTCCAATCGCTCACTCCGTCACCGAATTTAAATTTTCTAGTATCTGTTTCTACACCCATTTCACCCTTTAAAAGAACGGGGTTTTGTGTAGTCCAGTTATTTTTAGTATCATTTCTTATTTGAATTTTTACATCTAATGTTGTATTAGCCACGAGCTTTCCCTCCTGATATAATATCTATCTCACTATAATCAGAGCCTACACAATAATACTTTAAATCGGTATCTGACCATCTATAAGTCCTATTTGTAGAAGTTTCGATATATATATTCTTTTCGCTTCCTATGTTTGGGAACTCAATAGCAGTCTCTTTTGTAATTGTTTCGGTCTTTGTATCTTTCAGCTCTTGATATTGAGCATCGGCTTGTTCTTTATATTCATTTACAAGTTTGACGTATGCTTCATAGTCGGTTGGTGTAGGCGGAGGACTTGGAATATTCTCGGCATTATATGGTGCTGGTTTAACCGGAACCATTACTTCATTTGTCGTAATTCGCTTAGTATCTGTAAACCCATACAATGATACTGTGAAATTAGGAGAAGTAATAACCTCCCATGGAACCAAACACACATTGCCAACAATTGGAACTGTAAAGTTTTTGTCCTCAGTCGTATTATTGAATACGGCATTCTGCGCTACTTCTTCCCAATCATATGAAAAGTCAAACATAGCATATAAATAATTATATGTACCCACAACTACCTTTTGACAATCATTCCTAGTAAGTCTTTGTTTGTTTACAGAAAAACTAAGCATAAGTCACGTCCCTCTCTGTTCCCAGCCCTCGGCTTTGTCAATCACGACTATATCTTCGTCTTTCAAATTACCAAGACTTTTGATTTTATCAAGAGCCTGTTTCCCGTAAACTGTATATGATAATGTGATAATGATTGCTACTATGGCTAATACGCTAACACCTTGTATACTCTCAGAATATTGTGGAGCAACATTGTATATTTCTATGAGTTTTGTAATTCCAGAAAGCCCAGCGGCAAGAATATCGACGCCGAGAACAACGCCGATATTCCTAACAACGCCAGTAAGAAGTGTTTTCCACTGGAACTCATTTGTCTTAGACGCGATAACCGAACCTAAGATACTATTGGAAAAAGCACAAAACAACATAAAGATTCCAAAAGATGATACCATTACCAAGCTATCTAATACAGCGTTTAAAATTTCATTCAACATAGCTAGGCATCCTTTCTATATGTCATTTAGGAGATACCCATTTCATACAGTTTCTGCTCAACATATGTCCTCTGTTCCAGAGTAACATACAGACACATTACTTCTGTGGTTTCTCCTGTTTCGTGACTTGTAGTTGAAACGAGTTTCTTACCAATACTAGTCACAATGCAATAGTGACGATATAAACACTCATAAGCGACATCGCCGCCGTCTCCTGTTTTGGTGATACGGAGTTCATCCGTTGCGGACTCGTCCGAAAATACATTTTCGAGCGCTTCTAATGTCATTGCGCTTTCATCAATGTAAATTTCCATTTTGCTACGAATATTCGGCAATCCGCTTGGATATACCGTAGTAGGTTCAAGAACTTCATATTCTTTGCCATTTTTAAGTGTTACTTTTATCATAATTGTCTCTCCTTTAAACCAGATAACAACCGTTCATTAATATTGTTGCGTTTTTACCCAAGTGAGTAGCGCCAGATTCAACCTCTAACATCAAATAATAATTCCCATTTGGGGAGTTTATATTGAATTTAGTGCTTGCGGTATATGTTGCGTCGAATCCGTTTGCTTCGGAATAAATAAGTTGTTGAACAACATTCCCGTTTATATCACTCAATGCCACCTTGATATGTGAAAAGCTATTTGTGATAAATGCCCGGAGATTGGCAAAATATATTTGTGAATAACCTATTGTGCTAAATCCACCAAGCATAACACGCCCATATCCGCGTTCTGTGCCGCCGAATGCATCAACCTTGATATCTGTACCGCTGTTTGTAACCGTAAAGTATGCGGCGTATCCAAGGTTCTGTGTATTGGCAACAGGAGCGCCGGGATATACAGTGTACTCTTTCTTCCAAACCTCAACGTTGTTACATGACACAGTTTTGCAATATGTTCCATTAAATATAACATTGCCAGAAGAAGGGATATTTGTGCCATTAAATGATAATGCCATTTATATCCCTCCCGTCGTGTCAACTTTTATAGGGGGGGGGCAACGAGCCTTGCGATTTTGTTTATTTTCATATATTATGACTCTCCTTTAGTTGGCAAGAACTACGTTGTTTATATATAATCCGCCGCTAAGCCTAGCATCATACCCAGAATAATAAAACCCAATATGAACCGGTGTTGTTAATACAGGATTATATGTTACGGTTTGATTGTTTACGGGCCACCAATATGTCCAGTCAACATGCTGTCCCGGACTTTCCCATACTGTGTGTTTTGGTGTGTTCTGAATCCAAGTTGTAGGATGAGCGAAGTCCATTGGTTGAGATGGTGGAGTTGTAAAGAAAACAACATATAGCTCTGAATACCATAAACTAACATTGGAATCTGTTACTGTATTGTTACCCGCTCCACTTATATAGAAGCTAAACACAGAACCTCCAGGAACAGAAAACTTGTTATTTGTATATACAAGCATACCAAAGTTTGAATTTGGACTTATATTCTCTACATATATACTCGAACCCAAACTCCATGAACCCGGTGCTAAGTTCATCGTTCTTGTGCTCCAACCACCGCTCACCGATGGATTGTCGCCGTTGTTGAACAGTACATTTTCTTTTTTCCACACTTGTGTTCCGTTACACGAAACAGTTTTACAACTAGTCCCATTATAAATTACATTGCCGCTTCCTGGGATGTTAGTACCGTTAAAACTTAAAGCCATTGATACTTCACATCCTTACGAGTAACTAATACTAAGGTTTGTTCCAGACAAACTCATACTAATATTAGATGCCCTACGGGCATTAGATAATCTGCCGTCATTACCCCGGCATACTGTGTCAGCCGATTCACCAAAGTTTCTATTGAAAGCGGTGTTCTTGGTGAATGCTGGTTCGGCACCTACATTGGATGGACTAAGTGTCATATTTGCCGTGGCACTTCCGTCATAGTTTACGAGGGCAGTTCCACTATTGCTCATAATAACCAGAGCGTTAGTTACCTTGTTGGCTTGCGCTACAACAGTAGTGCCATCGGTTATATCAGAAATATCGCTTTCTATTTGTGTAATACTATTATCTACCGTTGTAAACTTAGAGGTAATAGTGGAGAATCGTTTGAGTATTTTGCCAAATAAAATAGACAATTTATCGCCAGAAGCTATGTCGGTATCGGTAGCAGCCTCTGTGAAAGTAACAGTAACGTCAGAACCATCACCAGTTTTGTCAAGTTTATTGAGAAATGCTGGTGTTCTATCGGTTACAAAATCTGTCATTTTGACTTCAACCTCCCCGCCGGTCATGACGGTGAGCGGGCCCGCGGCGTTGTCGAAGTCAACAGGGTCCGTAGCGTACACTTCGGGCGTAGCGAGCTGGTAGGCTACTTGGACGGGTGTGCCAGCTTCTTTTTGGGCGGCGAGGTATGCATTGAAAGCATCCGCATTGGTGTATTGAGAATCGTAAAAATATACCGCTTCCGGGCGTATAACAATATATTTATCTTCCCCAGGCGTGGAAGTCATGAGCTTCTTGTAATGACTGCAAAATCCCGAATCATTTACAGCAGTTGAGGGCAGCATGTACGCAAAACGGTTGTACGCGCTTTGATATTTAATGCCCTCTGTCCCATCCAGCTCCACAAAGCCTACATTGTACGTCACAACGAGCTTTTCAGCGCTTTCGTAGTCCTGCCGCGTGACGCACTTATCCTTGACATCGCCCACACGTCGTAGCGGGCGCGGGATGGGGAGAGGTGTCACGCTGCCCTGATATGGCTCGTATGGTAGTGGCTCCGCGCTTTTAATGATGTATGGGCGATAAGTTCTATTTACGACACTGCCTTCCGTAATTACAATAAACACTCTCGCAATTTCGCCATAAGGTTGTATCGCTAGGTCGAAAAATGTAAAACCATTTGTTGTGACTGGGTAGTCTTGCGCTATAACGTTTTCCGTCACGCCCATGAGCCTATTATACAGTGAAGCGGGTATGGGCTTTAGATTAAGATACGTTTCTGCTGTCGCTGTACCAGACACGGTAATGGTTCCATCAGCATTAACGGCAATATTTAGCCCATTTTTCGTCTCGCTCACTTGACTATACGGCAGCGGCAGCAAGTTCCTCCCGCACACATGAACGCTATCCACCCCCGTGAGCGCCACAGGAGCATCCGTTGTCCCGCCCTGTGCGTTCTCGCCGTAGGCTGTGATGGACGCGATACGCTGCGCGCCAGCATATTCAACCGTTACGGGTTCGCCACTATACACAGCAGCGGCACTGTTTGCCATATTGGCCACCTGTACAACGTTGCCGTTTTCATCAAGAGTAGCAATACCATTGGGCTGTGCGGCTTTTTTGCCAGAGCTTTCAATCGTTCCATCGTCAGCTATTTGTAAAATATCACCAGCTTCACCCGTTACAGTGATGGAAGAAGCACTGGTAATTCCGATAACGACAAATCGTGTACCATCATATAAACACAATACAGGGCTATTAGCAACAAAATCGCCAGCTTCTACTGCTTTGAGGACGCCATCAGAACCATATTTCATAACATCTTTATTTGTGGTTCCGTTAATATTGATTTGCACAGCACCAGTATTCTTTTGATTCAACGAAAGAACAATAAGCTGTTCGTTTTTATATCCGGGATAGTTCGCTACACTAGCAGTATATAACGAACCAGAAGAATATGTGCCTTTTACAACAAATGCTGATGGTGTAGCATTTATGCTATCAATAGCATCAGAATGTTGTTTAAGCACAGTATCTATAACATAAAAGTTACTTGTACTCTGACTGCCAGCGGTGGCAACACGGAAATCCAAGAACCTTACATCAGTGTCAGTGCTGCTATACACTGAAAAGCTATAATTTGGCGTTGTAGCCATTGTACCACTCCTTTTCTATTTCTTTACCATGTCGCCTTTGTTCGTGGCAATAACAAGGTGCGGCTTTTATAATTGTGAAGATTATGACATAATAAAATCCAATTCTCCAAGCGTACTACCGTCCATCTCACCAAGCGTTTTTGGGTCTAGTTCACCAAGTAATCTAAATCTACCAACTAATGGCTGTGCTGTTATTTTCAACATTACTGGTATGGTTGTGGTAGCCTTGACAAGCATTTTCATACTTGCTACAATATTGCTTGTCATGGTAATAGTAATGAGATTTGATACTATCGACTTGAAAGAGACAATTAAATTGGTTTTTATCGGGGTAACTTTATTTGCCATTAACATTCTAAGTTTGACACGATTAGCTACTACTGAAAACAAATATTGTGTCTTAATAGTAACCTTTGACAGCAACTTAGCTTTCAAAGAAGATATAATCTTTATTGTGTTGATGTTGTTGAACAGCAAAGTTACCAGCCTAGGAAACGTAGCTGCTATTATTGTGAATGAACGCTTGGCATTGGCATATATTTTGAACGGCTTCATAAAATCGCCTCCGTTCTAGAATTACACAAGCTGAATCTTCATTGAGTTAATAGCAAATAAAAGAATCGTAGCTGTCTGAACCGTTCTAGGAGTAGTCAAAGCATCGTAATAAAGTATGTTGCCACCGCCTGTTGTAGCTGAATCAGCAATAAATACATGTGTGATAGTTCCCCACGCCGTTGTGCTTTCTGGGAACTCAAACTGTACCTTATTCTGTACGATACCGCCAGTAGAATCTGTGAAGTTTGTTTTGTTATTTGTGACTGCTACTCTATGGTATCCGCCACCAGTCGGCTCTGTAACACCAGTACCAGCCGCATTTATAGCAGTAGTAGAAAGCCCAATATAATACGTACCGTTCGGCGTAAACGATGTAGAGCCAAACAGATAGTTATTGAGTCTATTGGCCTGATAAGTTGTAATAGCCAAAGAAATCACTCCTTAGTTTATTTATAGGTTATAGTATATGGGTTAGAGCAATACTAACCCATATACTGTGAAATATTTACTTTCATGCTCTGATTTTTGGAATAATTGTGATAACGCCCTGCTGATATACATACTCGTCGCCTTTGTAGTCTACAAGAACAGGCTGTTGTATGAATTTACCTGACAGGTTTGCGGTGCTTGAACTACTAAGTTTTACAACAAAGTTATTACCGCCAAATATTTCTCCCGGCAAATCTAAAACGGCTACGTCGGGCTGCCCTACATAACACAACCTCCAACGCGCTGTTGAACTGCTCAAATCCAAAGGAGTTCCGTCCTTATAGAAATAAGAAAATTCAAGCGTTTCAGAGTCGCCAGCAATCATGGCAAATTCACCTAGCTGATTAACTTCTATACAGAATACGCCATTAGCCATTAATATTCTCCCTCTTTCAAGTCTGGCTCCTTTAGTTGATAGTTGTCGCATTCGACAAACAGTTCTTCAATAACATTCATAACACCAGCAACAATAGCACAATTCTGTTTGCCGCTTACTTGAATAGTGTTAAGAGCATTATATATAGATTGCAATTTTTCTTTCATTTTCCGGTTCCTCCGTTATAATATAATCGCAGCAAACTATGCTACTATTGGTAGCTTAAATGCTGCGAATGCGAATATTTCATATCTCCAAGCTGATAAATTATCAACATCTGTAATAACAAGCGATAATTCGCTTGGAATTAGGTGCGCAACACTTGTCGTTTCTGGTACGACAAATGTATCGGGCACATTTAGATGTGGGGCGCTTATTGTTGATGGAACGCAAGCATTTTGGAAAACCACCACAATTAGTGGAACAACAATTACATATTTGGGAAGATAAAATAAATAATTTATCTGCTGATATTGCCACAATACAAAGCGTTGTTTCAGTTGGAGGCATATCAACCAATGGTTATGTGCACGCTCAAAGTGGCGTTTTTGGCGCTATGACGGTTAATGGCGGCACTTTAAAGCAAGTTTCTGGCGTCCTAATCAATGGGACGAGATACAATTTGTGGACATGGTGATAAATTATCTCCCAAGATACCTTATTGTAGTACCAGATATCGTTGCCGTTTTCCAAGAAGCCGCATATCCCCCAACTGTAATTGCGCTAGAGCTACAATCGAGCAGACTTGTATACACTGAACCAGCCTGAACGCTGCTATAAGCTCTAAGCGTGCTACAAAATATTCCCAATGAGCCGCCCTCAGACGTTATTGTTGAGGATGTGAGTTTAGTTGCAGATAAATTATTTATTTGAGCATTCGCAGCATTTAAACTACCAATTGTAGCGTAGTTAGCTGCGACATAATTAGCGTCAACCTTACTGGCTGCAAGCGTATTCACTCTGGCTAATTCAGCGTTCATTTCATCAACAAATATTTTAGTGGCATATACAGTATCAAGTTTTTCAGCAGTTACAGAACCGTTTTGTATGTTGCCGGTTTTAATCTGGTCGCCAAGATTTGAAGCATAAATTCTCCCGTTGAACGTAGCTGATGTTGGTGTCCACGAAAGCAAACTAAGTTTACCATATCCATTAGACGCAATATAGTCGCCACTAGCTGTATTATACAGTCTATCAGTACCTATTTGCCATCCGCCAATAGAGCCGCTTGTGGCAGTTATTTTGCCATTAATCACGAGGTTTCCATTCGTGTCAACATAGAACTGATTAGCCCAGTTAGAACTCGTATTTGGCCTTGTCTGTATGCTAATTCCATCAGTTGGATTTAACTTAATTTGGCTTTTACCATTGTCTGATACAATAGTAAAAGAAGCATTGTTGAGTACAGCGCCATTTGAGTCTAATACGAAGTTGTTGTTGTCATTGGCTATAATAAGCTGATTACCAGCAAGTATTTTACCGACCAGTGCGTCGCCAGCAACGCCAAAAATCTTCTGCCCATTCAAATCAATCTCGCCCAACGCCAGTCTAACCGTTTGCCAGTTATCAGACGTAAAAGCAAGCGTGTTTGATGTAAGCCATACTTGATTCGGGTTGTAACTACCATTGTCCATCATGGTGCGTCCACGCAAACCATTTTGGTTTATCAGTATCTCTTGGTTTGTAGCATTAATAACGTTATTCTTTGAAGTATCAAGCGCCGAATTGATAAACTCTGAAACAGTATTATTCATTCCACTGTTTACATATTCGCCCCATTTACCAGCATCAAACTTGACGCTAGAACCTGCTTTAATAGCATCACCGAACAAATCTCTAAACGTATACGCGCCAGAATCCAGTCTATAACGATTACCAAACACTAATGAAAAGTTTGTTGGGTCGTCAAGTTGAACATTAAGTTCAAGCAAAACTGGCGTTATACGCTGTCCTTCGTCTTTTTCAATATTGACAATACACCCAAGTTCAAGTTGTGAACTAAATTTTTGAAACTCCTTTAAGAATAAAAAGTTTACACTGTCAACTGTAAACTCAAAACGCGGCTGTGCTACTCTTGAAAGTACATATTGTCCTTGTGTATACAAAGACATCGCTACGTCTTGAATTTCACTATTATCCATTTCAGTCGTTGTAATGAAACTCTCATTTTGATATGTGTTTTCAATAGTATATGTTTTGAGTTCATTGTATTGTGCTTCTGTGAAGTTATTTGCGAAAGACAAAGAGTCGTTAATTTGCTTTAAGGAGTTGTTTATGGTTTCAAGTTCGCCATTTATACCAGTAATCTTGTTCTCTTGCGCTGTTACAGCCGCGTTAGCTGCGTTTAACTCATTAACTTTGGCAGTATATTCAGGTGTATTCTTGAGGTCGCCCTCAATCATAACCTTTACAACGCCCTCAATTGTATCTCGCTCTGTTTTTAAGTCCGCTAAATCAGATTTTGCCGTTACTAACTCATTGTTTTTATCTTTATATTGAGTCAATAGGGTGGCATATTGTGGTTGCTTTGCTGTTATAGCAGCCTCCCACGCTTTAATAGCATCTATTAAATCTTGATTCATCCACTCAGTCGTAGCAAAATAACTATAATCATATATTGTGTTGCTACCAAGTGGGTTCACCGCTGATATACCAAGATTATTGCCACCATACACACTCAAAGCAGTAACAATTTCGTCTGATTTTTCAGATATATCAATGTTTTGAATAAGGTTGTTGTAGCTTAATATAATATCAGTGTTCTTTATCAGATTCTGTAATGTGTATGCGGATACTGTTCTGGTAAAAGAATCAAACAAGAACACACATTCATATGAGTTTTCAACATCATTCATCAAAAACTCATATACCGTACTATCTGGAATCTCAAATGTGCGATACAGATTCCACAAATCAGCATCAATTTGTCCGATTTTCCAGTTAGACGTCGAAAGAATCTTGCCCATCAATGTATTTTCAACGTTGAATGGGTCATAGAATTTATAAGTTCCATCAAATAGATTTAACTTTTTAAACGCAAGTTCTGTTTCCAAAGAATATGCTGTTACAGTTTTCTGTTTAACGATACCATCGTCAGTTTCATTTACTTCTGTGATTAAGAAATAACCAATATCATCAATCAGAATAAGTTTCTTACTTAGAACTCTGTCATAATACGGAAACACTTCTCCATCAATCAAATATGGAATGGTTATATGAAACTCCGACATTTCGTTGAATCTAAGTGAGAGTTCATGCGTATGACTTTGGTTCAAAAAACAGATTTGTTCTTTATTTGGATTACACAGCCTTATCACATAATTCTCGTGTTCTCCAAAATAATTGAATTTTTGTAACATGATATCCTCCTTTCTGGTTATTATCCGCTTACTTTCCTTGCGTTCTGATAGTCTATTTTTATATCGTCTACACTTCCGATAACTTGTAGCTTATTGAGGCCGGGAACCAGTCTTGGAAGTATACCAGTCATATTCCCAACCCTCAATAGTCCTGTACTAGATGTAATCAAATACCTACTACTATCTATTGTAAGCGTTTCTTTGGGAGAGAGTCCCGTAAAAGTACATCCTTTGTTATCGTCAGTTTGATTAAGTAGCTGAAATTCATCTTCAGAACTAGATAATGTTACTGTGAATGTAGGTAACATATAATAATTATCGTCTGATATATTATTGAATGTAAAAGTACCTTCAACATCAAACGGGCCATAGGTGGCCGACTTTGGATATTCCCAAGCCCATGGAGCATCACATGTAACATCGCATTTAAAAGTATAAGCAAAGTTTCCCACAGTTGTAATTGTGGGGTTATTCAATATACAATTGAAATATACAGATTCCATGTCGCATTGCATTATTTGTAACTTTTTATATGAGTTATGTCCAAACAACCATTTTTGTATAGATTGTTGCTGCAATGCGTCAACGGGTGTTAAACTAGCAAAACTTAGGCTGAATGTTAGAACGGGTGTCTGTTGTACACCAAAGAAATATGGTTTTGCTCTCCTGTATATTTCTTGCGTGTATGGCTCAACAGAGTTAGAGCCGGTATTTTGTAACACACCGGCTCCTCCCTCACTAATCAAAAACAGGCCGTAAGTTTCACTTGGGATTCCGTCAAAAACGAATGACCTAGCCCAAAATGACATTAACCCACCACCTTAGATTGGAACAACACTTGTGTTCCTCTTGTATCCTCCTCTAAACATCGTCTGGTTAATTTGCTTGACAACATCTTTAGTAATATCCTCAATTCTTGGAACAACAGAAGAATCAAGATTTCCCTGTACTTCAATGTTGAGAAGATTTCCAAAAGACATTGAGCCAAGACTACTCGCACCAGTCGATACAATATCTGGAAGAATTTTATTCATAAATCTATTTTGCTGTTCTTTTGTTATGAACGCCTCGCCTTTGAGTGCCTTTATAAATTCCTCATTACCTTTAAGTCCACCAACGAATCCGGCGTCTAAGCCAGTATGATAAGGTTTAACACCATACACCAGATTCTTCTTTGTAATACCCTCAAATTTTTGCCAGTAATAGTTTTTAGGGTCGGGAATATAGCCCCACACCCTTTGCGCTTCTTCAAGACTTAACGCGCCGCTAATAGGTTTCGTTGTGCCAGTTTTATAAATATAATATCTAGGAGTTCTATCAACGACTGGACTGTTTGCTGGACGCATAGCGGCCATACCAACGCCAGAATTTCCAGAGCTAGGACTAGACACGGTATAACTGCTGCCACCACCCAAAGAAGCGGCTCTACTTGCTGATTCATACGCTCTGTCACAAGCCTCTTTATACTCGTTGACTTTCCCTATCGCACCGTTCCATGCATCAAGGACGGTTTTGTCCAGACTATCGCCGTAGGCTCTATTGTATTGAATAAGGTCATTGAACAACGCTTCGCTGCGTTCATTGATAAGACGAATTGCTTCCGCTGTGATTTCGCCAGTTTTATCGAGGTATCTATCAATTTCGTCAATTTGCCCGTTGATATATTCCTCAAAACGTTCTTCTTCTCTATCAAGAGCATCTTTTTGCTGGTCGATAGAGTAATCGTGTTGGTAATCCTCTAAATCACGTTTAGCTTCTGCTAATTCTTCTTCAAGTTCAAGACGTTTCTTTGTGCCCTCAGCGCTTGTATCAAATTGAAGTTCTGCTATCTGGGCCTCAAGAGAAGAAATATTCTTGTTTTGGTCCTCGACTTCGCGTTTATGGTTGTATTCGTCGTCTTGTAAATCAAGCAAATCTTTCTGGGCATCAATAACCTTTTTATAACCATCAAGCTGCTCTTTAAGAGCTTCTTTTTCTAGCTCTTTTTTCTTTTTGAGCATTTTGATTGTCATTTGCAATAAGTCATTATATGCCTTCTCTTGCTCACTTTGTTTGCTAGAAGCAGAACCACCTGCTTTAGCCGCATCCTTAGCCGCTGAACTTACCTGTTTATAACCATCAAGTCTTAACCTTATTGACTCGTCATAAATTTTATCAAGTTCAGCTTGGGCACTCGCAAACCTTTCAGAATATTTTTTAGCGTCGGCCTGTATTTGTTTCGCCTCTGGCCCATCAAAACTTTGTGCGAAGTCAGCAAACTCTTGTAATGATTTAAATTGCGCGCCATAAAAGGCTCCCCATTTATCTGACAACTCCTGAAGCAGAGACATTTCAATGTCGCCTTTGGCTTGCGCATATGTACTATGGTTATCTAAGTCAAGATTATAGTTGGAAGCGAGCTGATTCATCAAGGCCGCGTCCATTTGGGGCAAAATGCTATAATAATTACTTTGCATTTTTAGTTTATTTATGATATTATTATAAGCATTTTCTTCGTCAGCCTTGTACGCCTCTTGTATGGCCGCTAAAACATCTTCCGTGGAGGCCAAACCAAGAAGATAATTTGTAACTGCCTCATTAAGCTGTGGGTATCTTGAAACAATAGAGTCAAGTGTTTCTATGGAGAGTGTTCCGGTTTCTGCTATTTCTTCTTCGACAGAGATTAAATTGTCATAAGCTGACTGTAAGCCAGAAACTTCTTGAGTTATACGTTGTATATCATCGCCAGTACCGTCGAGTTCGTTACTGACACCTTTCAGAGCATCCGACAATGATTCTGCTGTGATTCCAGCCTCTTCCATTATTTCGGCAAGCTGTTTATCGGTGTCGGTAAGTTCCAGTCCCTCTTCTTTGGCCTTTGTTATACGACTGATATGAACAAGTAAAGCATCGCTAAGTTCTGTTTGCCTTGATTGTAATTCTTCGTATTCTTCGAGAGATTTGCCGTTAGAATTGTTGAGGTCTTGTGTTACTTGTTTATATTCCTCAATATTCTTGGTAAGTTCTTCGACTGCGACATTATATGGCCCAACGTCAGGCGCAAGGTTGAACGGGTCATTCATGTTGGCCTGAGCGGCAGCATTATTCCACGCTAACTCTCTGGCCCAAGCCATAAAGCCAGTGCCGCCTCTTTCTACGTCTCTAGCTTCAGATTCATATGTTTTTTGAGCGGTTTCTTTTCTACGTCTATCAAGTATGGACTCTTCTGCTTTTAAAACATCTAAATATGCTTGTTCAGCTTCGGTGAGCTGTTCAACTTCGGCCTTTTCTTCAAGTGCTTTTCTTTTGCCGCTAACTTCAGAAAGTTGCGATTCAATCTCAGCAAGTGTTTCTTTGTATTCTTCAGTCGTTGTTATCAAGGCATCGACAGCTTGGGCAATACCATATACCACACCAGCGGCCACAACACCCCAAAATAATGGCGATGCAAGCATTGTTTTTGTTAGAGACGCTATTGCTGCTTTGAGGCCACCCATCACACCAATCAGCTTAGAGCCATTCGCCGCCCAAGGTATAAACCCGTCCATAAATACTTTGGACACGCTAGATATGGTTTTAATTACTTTACTGGAGTTTTTGAGCGCGTTAGAGAACTTACTTATAGCAACAGTTACCGTACCGAACATTGTGGCTAATTGCACGAGCTTGTTATCTGCTAAAATGCCAATGAAATTTATGAGCTTTGTAAGAGACTCAAGAACAAGGTTTATAAGATTGACAAATCCTTCTGAGTATACTAAACTCTCAAATGCTGCTTTCAAAGAATTTATATGCGCCTGTATGCTCTGAAGATAAATGTCCATTTTTTCCATTGCCATTCCGTCAGAGGTCACGGCCTCTTTTGCGAGGTCTTTTGCTCTGTCCCAGTTGGCCATCAAAGTTTCCCATATTTCACGCTGACGGGTGCCTGCAACAGCGGTTGAAATTTGATTTTTCTGTACATCAGAAAATGTATCCCATTTATCGGCTATCTCTGCAATGACATCATACATGTTGCGAAATTCGCTAGTAGAACTTCTAAGACTTATATTCAGCTTTTGAAGCGTAGTCTCAACATCGTTAAGCGGCTCACCCATATCGTCTATCATTTTACCAGCAGCTACGTTAGTAAGACGAGAGAATAGAGTTTTAAAGCTGTTTCCAACAACACTAGCGCTTCGGCGTGTAGTCTCAGAAACAGCGCCAATCATACCGATTAACTGCTCGAATCCAACACCATTAACACGGGCCATGTTGGCTGTGCTTTGAAGTGCGACAGCAAGTTCCTCAACAGATGTAGCAGCAGCCAAGTCAACAGCTGACAATGCATCAACAACATGCATAGCATCTTGTGCTTCCATCTTGTATCCATTAAGCGTAGAAGTAAGAAGCTCGGTAGCTTGAGAAGATTCAATAGCGCCTACCTTTGAAAGAATCATTGAGGCTTCAAGCAATTGGTTTGTTTCTTCAACGCTCTTGCCCTGACGAAGCCATTCACTCGCGCCGTTTGCTATCTGAGTGGTCGTCGCGCCAAGGCTCTGCGCCATTTCACTATATTCTCTAGCTAACTCCGCCGTTTGACTAGCCGTTTCACCAGTAACCATCTGAACGTCAGTCATTGCAGTATTCAATTCAATCACGGTATCAATAGATTGACGAATAGCTGTGGTCATGGCATTCATAGCATTATTGACTAAACCGTAACTCATAAAGTTATTAAAATAATCTTTAAAGCTAGATTTAAGTTTATCAACAAGTGTCAACTGCTCTTTGCCTTTGGTATTTGATTCGGCAATGGCAGTTTTTACACGTTGTTCTGCCAACGCCCTATTCTCGGTTGCCTCTGTGAGAGCGTCTGTGCCAGTCATTCCTTTTTCAAGCAAGTCGAGCTTTGTTGTGAGCATTGATATCTCTTGTTTAAGCTCATTCACATAGCTTTCAACAGCTTGATTGGATTTTTGTGTACTTGATTCAACAGTTTTTTCTGCGGCAGCTAATTCAATCTTCCGCTTTGTAATCTGCTTTAATACCCTCGAATGTTCTTCTAAATCTTTGATGCCCTGTTTTTCAGAAGCGACAGAACCTGCGGCCTTTGCTGTTGTAGATGATTCTTGAAGCCCAGAGGCCGCTTTCTTTTTAAGCTCATCAGTAGCGTTCGCCGCATTTGTAATTTCTGTTACTTGCTGTTTCCACAAGTTTACCTGCTCTTGAAGTGCGGTAATTGTTTCGCTACTGCTATGATAAGCCTGTGCTTTTTCAAGTTTTGTCTCAGCGACAGTTAAGTTTGACAATGCAACTTCAAGGTCGTCAAACGCTTTCTTTTGCTCAATAGCACCCTGTTCTGTTTTGGCATTATCTAATTTATCAGAAAGACGCTGTATTGTTCTATCGTCTGTGGCATTTACACCAAAAGAAGATAAGGAGCTTTCAGTCTTTTTAATTTCTTCTTCAATAGAATTTAAAGACGCTTCCCAATACTTCTTATATGTATCAGCACCTGTCTTAGTGGCGTTATTTATATTAGTCTGCGTCTCAATGGCTGTCCTGTAAAGACTCTTTAGCTTTTTCTCAAGAGTGTCCATAGATTCTATATAGTCTATTGACACGGTTGGCTTAGACCACTGATTAGCAGAGGACTCTTTCTGCGTAACACTATATTTTACGCCATTCTGCGTAAAACCGGAAGTGAGAGTCTTTAATTTAGTAGCTTCGTCTATGGTTACTTTTAAGTTTCTTTGGAACTCCTTTAGAACACTATTATCAATTTGCGGAACAATTTTTAAATCAGAACTTTTGAATATTGTTTTGATTCTTTGTATATCCTTTTTAGCGCCGCTCTCGTCAATTCGAGAACCGAAAAGAATATCAATCCTTTTTGCCATTAACTCTCACCACCTTTACCTATTTAATTTAACTGATATTGTATTCTCAATAGTATCAAAATCTGGCACTTCTCTGTCGATTCCATCCAATGCCGCTTCTACTTCGTCAATTGTAGTTTGAATCATTCCAACAGGCTCGCGTTCATAGAGAAGTCGGCCATTAACATATGTATGGAAACCTGTTTCTTCAAAGCCCTCAATAAGTTCTTCAATAAACTTTTCGCCTGACCAAGTAGCATGTTTACCCCACATGCCGCCGGAGGGAGGATACGCCGTAATCTTATCTAAATCAAAACCAACTTCTGCTTCAAAACCATCAATGGTTTTTTTTGTGGACGTTCCTCCGTTAAAACCTGGGCCAACAACAGAATTTAACAATTCCATTGTCCTGTCATAAACTTTTGGAGTGAAATCTCTATATATCAGTTCTGCGGTGTTCTTTTTTAGTCTTTTAGCTGTATCTTTGGCAATTGCTGTGGTAAAACCTTTGGCTCCTTTTTCGAGATAAGCCATAAGTTTATCTTCGTCGTCTATAAAGGTTTTGCCACCAGTAGATATATATTTAGCCAAAAGAACACCCCTTTCTAACTCTTTTTACTTCTTCCCATCTTCCGCACTAAGTTTCTTTGCTTTACGAATCAATGCTTCCGCTTTTTCTTTTTCGATGGCTTCATTCATAATTGGGTCGTTGAAAGCAAGGAGTTTAGTAAGTCCCTCAACAATACTTTTATCCCCAACAACCTCTTTGAGTTCATTGATGGCGCTCTTAATCTCGTCGCCGTTGGCACTTCTAAGAATCTGTGTAACAACAGTCATATCATTAATGCCCATTGCCGATTTGATAAATTCGCTCATCTTTGTACAATCCCAATCGCATTTTTTACGAATAAAATCAAATACGCCACAGCTCATTAGCGTGTCATAGTTGTCAAATGTTTTATCATCATCTTCAACTTCTATGTTCGTATACTCAAACAATACTTCAAATTTCCACTTAATCTCATACTCTGTTTCCAAAAGTATAGGGTCAAGAAGCGAAGCATCAAGCATGCTTACGCCAAACATATATTTACGACAAATCGTGCCCTTTTCAAGAATAGGAATATATGTGCGTACTTTTATCTTTTTGCTGAAATCCTTTCCAGATTTTACATCTTCAAGAATTTCTTTGAGCTTAATATTTTTGTCCATAAAATTCACCTTTTATACCTCAACGGCTCGTTTGAGCTTTTCTAGCCCTTTCCATTTTTTGTCTTTGGCGGTCATATCATTATAAATATTAAACATATCCGAAGAACTCCAACCGAATATTTCAACAACTAGCTCTTGTTCAAGCCCTATCTTTGCTAAATATGTACAAAGATAGTGTCTGAAAGCGTGTGCGTATAAATCGACTGGACTATGTGATGTGTTGCTCGGCTCTTCCTCCGTCAAATACTTTTCCCAGTTCCTAATCCAAACCCTCGCGGTATCAGGAGTGGCTGGACTACCATCCCTTTTAATGAATAAATGATTATGAGAAACACCAAGTTCTTTCATAATCTTTTCACGTTCCTCAAGCCATTTTACATAATATGGTTCAAATGGTGCCTTGAGTATATATTTATATAATCCCTTACCGAGTTTTCCCCTGCCCTTAGTTTTTATTTCTTCGGATGTTTCAATAAACAAATCTTCATATGCCAAATTATTCAAATCAATTAAATCGGTTGTAAATCTAAATAATTCACTTATTCTAGCACCTGAGAAACAAGCAAGAGCAAGCAAACATGCTTGTTGAGGATTCTTCTTAGATAAATAATCTAACAGATTCTGAATCTGAACATCGGTAAGAATTGTTTTCTTTCTTACATTTGCCTTCGGTTGCTTTTCTATTTTTCTTACCTGATTTCTAAAATCAGGATAATCGTCGTCCAATACATTTTCAATAAATGTACTTAGACTGTTGAGTGAACTCCAAACGTTAGCATATCTATTTGGACTCCACTTCAATTCCGAAGAACCATAGTCAAAGAAATCCATCATTTCAGATTTTCTAATATCTGTGAAGAATTTGTTGTCGTTGTTCAGAAGATTCCAGCAAAAGAATATATTAAAGTTTGACTGATATACTTTTACTGACGCCTCTGACCTTTTCGTGGCAAAGTTTCTCAAGAATCTTTCTACAAGCCGTTTGTTTTTATCATTTATCTGTGAGATAAGGTCGTCGTTTGTAATAACCTTTTTAAATGTCTTTCTGGCCATGGTTTCACCACCTTTCCTTTTATTTCCGTAAAAATAAGGGAACACGTTAGACGTGTCCCCTTATTACCATTAAAATCTTGTTGGTAATGCCAAAAGTTCTTCTACTTCTTCTTTCGCATAGCTGTTGCCGCCCATTGCGACGTAAAGCTCCCACGCTTTGGCTACGTCACTCTTTGCTCTGGCTGTGATATACCCAAGTGGCATAAATTTATGATATATGTTATCTATTTGCGCTCTAAGGAAGAATATGTCCCTTTCAGCAGCTTTCTCTGTGTATTCTTTGTACCGTTGTATATGAGCATCAAGAGACTTACTTATATTCTCTATTGCCTTTTCTCTGTCGTGGCTTTTCTCTATTTCAACTTCTAGAGATTTATTTACCTTGTCAATCTCAAGATTTTTCTTCAACCATTTAACTAGGAAATTTCTTGACTTTGGAATTATAAGAGCAAAAAACGCCATTAAACCAGTCAAGTAACCAGCAATTTGAGAAAACTCTTTCAAAATATCTATCACCGGAACCACCCCCTATATTGTTGATAAAACATAACGATTATTACGTTACTTCAGATGTACCAACAATAGCGGTTCCAATGCTTGGAGAAACATATCCAACAACCGCCGAGCCAACGATAGCGCGTCCAACAACTGCATCGTCTCCCGGCCCCTCTCCACCGCCTGATTCGGTGTTGAGATTATTAAATCCTCGAATAATGTTATAATAAATTACACGGAAACCATATTGAGGTAACATAATATCACCCCATTAATATGAAATAGTAATATTATATGCTACTGCTGTATCAAACACTACCGAGAAAACTCCGCGAGCATCAAAAGTAAGACCAATATCTGGCTCTACCAGCACAGGATTTCGTCCATTAATACTAACCTTTGTTGCTGCTTTAACCTGAATAGCCATTGTGCCAACCGAAATTGGCGCGCCCAAATCTTTGTTAATGTCATTTGCCCTAATCTCGGCCACCATTGCCGGGATGATATTTTCATTGGGAGTTGCTGTAATATCAAAATATCCGTATCCAGCAGGTGTTCCCGCCACAGTAATAAACATCTAATCCCTCCTTATTTAACCCTTACAATTTTGCTATTATCAAAAGCGTCGCCTATATATTCAATTTCTACTATACCAGTATAAATTCCTTTTATAAAAACAGAACAGATAGCGCCATTGCTTTCATATGACACAGAAGTTAAGTTTTTAGAGGGCTTTGAGTAATTTACCTTAGCAATAATTTTCTTAGTTTTTGGAGTTGCTTTTCTAGGCTTCTCGACTACCTCAACATCCTCCAAAACAACCTTATCTTTGTCCATTCTTATCACCATCTTTCTGACTATTTTCAAATTCATTTTTTGTACGACAACCGTACTTATTGTAATTATCACTCATAATTGGTTTCTTGAGTGTTGGACAATATCTCCACAATCCACAAGTTTTGTTGTCCAATGTACAAACTAAGTTCTTATGTAAAAAATCAGATTTATCTACCGCATATGGGCACATGTTAATCACCCTTATGTAAAAATATGGGACTACTCATATTGAGTAGTCCCATAAACAATTAAACCGTTGGAGTAGTTGTAACAGTGATAGTAATTTCACTCGCATCAGACAAGGTGGCCTTACCACCAGTGATAGCGCCAGACTCGTCCTTATAAAGCTCAATTGCTGTTACAGAGGCACCAGTCGCACCAGTAGCACCTGTTGCACCCGGTTCACCCTTGGCACCAGCAGCACCCGGTTCACCCTTTAAATTGCTAAACGCAAAAGCAAACACCTTTGCTGTATCGTCACCTGTTGCTGTAATTTCAACAGCAGGCGTACCAACATTAGCATCTACCGTAGCGGTAGGCGTACCAAAACCAGCCGCCGCACCAGTAGGGCCTGCTGGGCCTTCTGGCCCAACTTGCTCGTTTTGTACACCAGTTTCAAGATGATTTAAAAGTTCGGCGGTAATGACATCACCGTTTTTCCAAACAGTAGGTGTATATGCCATAATTATCAGCTCCTAACTATCAATTAGCCACCAGTAACAGTCACATTGGCAACTGCTTCAATACCGGCCTTATTCTTGATAGCAACTGTAATTGTGGTATTGCCAGTAGCCTTACCCGTAACAACACCTTCAGCAGTAACCGAAGCAGTAGCATTGGCGGCAGAAGTAAACGTTAAATCCTCATAAGGCGGTTTAAACGCGGCACCAGCAACAGGCAGAGCGTATACGCTAAGTGTCTGTGTTCCAGATGGGGCTGTAAGCTCAACATCACTGTCCTCAATTGCCAGAGCGAACACGTTGTCATACCAAGAAGCACCCGCGATTTGCTCTGTAATAATAGCATAGTATCCACCCTCAGAGCAATCCGCCGACGGATTATCAAGAGCAGAACCAGCAATCGGAGAGTTGGCAACACCAGTCGCTGACATAGAGATTTCCATAGAGCCATTAAACTGGAAGCGAGGAACAAGAATCTGAACATTGCCCACCTTAGAAGAACTGTTTACATCATTCTTGTCACGTCCGCCACCACGATACAGACTTGCTTTCATAACAAGCGTAACTTCGCTCGGAATAAAAGACGAAGAAACCGTAATCTGACGAGCTGCATTGTCAGTGTTGACATACTTAACACAATAAACATCACCATCAGCGGCACCGGGAACGGTGAAAGCCTTGTCAGTAAATGTCACCTTTGTATAAGCGTCGGAACCGGGCTTTGCAACCCAGCCGATTGTGCCGTATCCCTGATAGTCAGCAGGTGTACCAGCAATAGTACCAGCACCACCAGCAGTCAATGTAACCTGCTCTGATGTAAATACGTCAGAAATCTGCTGAATCGCAGAACCAGTTTGGAACGCAAGGTACTCAAGTTTGAACATTGTGTCCGTGAGGCTAATATCAAACGTGCTTGTATGATAGTATTTACCTAACAACTTAGCACCGGGGCCACCACGAACATCTTCTGCAGTCGAACCTATTGTGATAGAAGAATCAAGCAGAGTATTAGCAGTAGCTACAATCTGGTCGTCCACAAGCATATCGACTGTTGCGGCACCAGCGAGAAAATATCTTGCCATATAAGTTTCCTCCTTATTTATTTGCACTATTTAACTTATCTTTAAATTGAGAATAATCAATAACGCTATCTTCAATACCTCTATTATCCTCAATCAAATAGTGTGTTATCTCTTGTTTGAACTCAACAAAGCCAGATAGACTAGCTTGTTTAGCAATAGTATAATGAAGTTTCTTGTCGATTAACTCTAAAGCAATATGGAACTTCCTTATTGTCATGTTTTTAACATCTTCTAATGTTAATGAACTTCCGATAACTACTGCCATTTCTTGTTTTTCTATGTCACTTGGAGTTTTCCCTTTATTCCTAATTTCATCCGCCTTTTTTAAGTCCTCGGCCAATTCCGGGTTTATATATTCTTCTTTATAATCGGGGATGTTTTGACAAAGTACAAATTTTCTGAACTTTTCAAATTCTTTTTTATATAGCCTAACTCCGTCTATTTCGATGAAACTCTTTTTCTTTTCATCTACACCATATCCAAAGCTCATACCGTCTTTGTTTGTAACCAACAAAAAGAGTTCTTGTAAAAACAACTCTGTTAAATTTGGTCGTCCCGGTTCTTTTTCTTCCTCGTCTTTTTGAGCTAAATATAGGATATAATCTAAATATGACATAGAAATTACTTTTGGGTCGTTTGTCGCATTTTTATTCATTCTAAGAATAGAAGAACAAACATTAAATGTGATATAATCACGCATTTTAACGGGATATAAAGTTAGCCCCTCAAAAAGCTCAACTGGCTCGTCATTCAAAACTTGTTGTCTATACGGAAGAAGAATATCGTCAACCATAAGTGTTTGGCTCCAATTCTCCGTAGTGGACAGACATGGTTATTTGACAACCATAGAAATATCTATTATTAAAAATGCTAAATCTGGCACCATCATACATGGCCTCTCTAGCATCGAAAAATAATTTACCTACTCCGTCTATCTCCTGTCCGTTGAGTGTCTTTAATACTTCTTCAACCATCAACTCAACCCGGCTTTTACCTCCATCTATATTAACCAACTTAGTGTGTGTGATACAATCAATATTCAAATCAATTGTAGCCAAACTTCTATTTTTGGGGTTTATAGTAAGCGCATAAATCCTTAATTGACTGGTTTGTTCGGTAAATGCTTCATCTACAAACGGGCTTCTATACACATTATAGTGTTCAGAATCTCCGTTTCCGTCATAAATCATTTTCCTTTTTTCTTCCAGCGTAAGGTTGGGTTTCGATAGAGCATCGGGGGTGTCATATTTCAAGAGCTTCCAGATATCTTCATTTTGTACCATTAAATAAGCCAGTATGTTATAGCACAAGTTTGAAAATTCTGTGAATTTGTTATAGGCCAACCTTTCCATATCAAAAACTGGCATCAGTATAGCCCCCTCAAATCTATGGTAATTTCTTTTTCTAATTTACCTACGATTCCATCATTACCAACAGAAGCTGTGCCTACAACAGCCTCGCCCACTATGGCGCTATCTGATGAAATAATATCACCAATACAATTAACAACCAATAGATTTGTTGATTTTCCAAGACATGTTACGGTGAATGTATTGCCGTCTATAACAGTAAGCGAATATAGATTTGGATGCGCACCTTTCGGTTCAAATATAAACTCATTTGGTTGCTTTATATTATTGATATAATAGTAACATGTATAGGTTCGAGTTTCTCCTTGATAAAGTTTGCTAAATTCTGGCTCCACTATCACTTCATTTAGAACTTTAGGTTTTGGCGGATAAATGCCAATATACCTATTCATATTAGCAACACCAAGCTCAAAATCATCGTCTGGTGATTTAGCATCAATATACAGTTCAAACTCTATCAGTGGCACGGAAGAACCCAATGATGTATCGCTGCGCAAATAGTCTTTAATAGATTTTATCTTAAACACTTGATTGTTCAATATAAACCTATCGTTAATATTCATGCCTTGCGTATTGCTGTTATTCTGGGCTGTTATAATTATTGTACCCTGCGGTATTTCCACAGACGTATTATAATAGATATTAGCATACTTGACTGAATATCCAACAATACAAGGTTCTCGTATTATCTTGCCATTGGTATCTATATAGTTCAGTGTATTGTTACACCTACGCACAATAGCTGACTGTGTATTATAATGATAGTTGTCTGTGTTTGTAGTAATCCAAACCGAACCGTTGAACTCATATCTCTCACCCATAGTTCTATGAGAGAACACGTCGAAAAACTTCAAATCTTTAAAGTCGTCACCGAGATTTAAACCAGTCTTTGGATTTATAGCGTGACAAACCCTACAAACCAAAGGACAAAAATCTAATGTACCAGCGACGATTTCCTGCCCTATTTCATATGTATCACTAGCATACTGATAGGTGTCATTTATTTTATCTTGTAAATTTTGCTCGTAGTATCGTACACTTTCGACATAATTGGTTGGAGTGTTAAATGTAGCCGCTTTTATTCCTCGTAAATCAAGGGCCATATTATCACTCCTTCCAGTTACTTAATATTCTATCCAAGATACTGATTGATTTCAATACACTTCTTCTAACATCAGAATGACAAATGTCATTTAAAAGTAGAGCATTAAGTTTGAATCGTATCTGTTGTATCTCTGAAAAGTCCTCATTTCCACTAAGCTCAAATGTTAGCGACTTCACATATTCTTCAAAGGCGGACATGTCATTTTCATAAATGTACAATACGTTAAAGACTCTATTTACAAGGTCAGCATAATATTTTTTTATCATGGGTATAACCTCTGGATAGCTGCGTCCCACGCATATTTTGTCATACGCTTTGTAACAGTCTCTCTATTTACAACATACCAACTCGACTTTGAAGTAGTAGCAGATGATACCGATGTTAATTTAAAGTCGGTGTCCCCAAGAAGTCTCACTATATCAAGTTTGTCATTCTGGATATACTCCGACCATGCCGCCATAATAAATTCGGCAAGAATGTATTCTTCCATCGGATAGAGATTAACGTTCCAGTTACCAACATAATAAATGTTAATTACAATTTCAGAATCTTCGTATGGAGTTGGTTCAAGAGTTACTGTTGGTGTTCCCTCAGTATGTGTACTACCCACAATAGCTTCTCCAACCACACCGCCCGGAATAGCACTATATGTTCCATCTACTTTGTTTCCATCAACTGTATATTCAAAAAGACAATCATCTATTAGACTAGCCTCTGGCGCGTCGGTCAATGTAAATTGATTTGTACTACCATCACCTTTGAAAGTCTGTGTATAGAATTTAGGAGGTACTCGGTCGTTTACACGTTTTTGCGCCGGAATCGGATTGGTGAAAAGAGAAATAGCATTCTCTAGGAAGTTATACATAACTTGGCTAAACATAACAGTATCATTGTCTAAAAGATTTTTTAAAGTAGGGTCTTTAAACTCTGTTATGGCTCTTTTATATATAGTGAAATATGATGTTCCGGCCACAAACTGTTCCCCCTTATTATTCTGTATCGTCGCTTAACAAATCAGACATAAATTGTTTCATAAAGCCTTTTGTTTTCTTATTTAAAATCTTGACTTTCTCAAGATTTGAATAACCCGGCATGTTTGCTTCGTAACGCTTAATCCACGTTTGAGCAAGACGCAGAGCCTGCGGATGTGACAATCCATCAACAATGCGCTTATACTCCGACAAAGGTAGCGTTGCGATTTTGGCATACTGCTCAACAGACATTGGAACGTCCATGATGTCAAGCCCAAAATCATTTACCATTTCGTCACAATCTTCACCGAGAGTAAACACACCACGCTCAAACCAATCTCTATAACGTGACGTAATATCCTGCATTTCTGCAAATCTAAAAGTACGTCTCTCGCCAAACTTCGTAAAACGGATTTCGTTGCCGTTTACACGAATTGTTGATGGGAGCATAGGATTGCATTCACACAGATGAATCAGAGTACACGGCCTATCCATCTTTGAAACCATAACGCTCTCGCCGCCATGCTGGGAATTGAGTTTATTAACCTGAGCCGTAAGATTTGCTATCATAGCAAGCATATCTTCAACGCTCATTCCAGTGGCTTCTTTTACCGTCTGAGTATCATTAGAAACTTCGTTCTGCGATACAGATTGTTTTTTAGTAGCAGGCATAACCATTCTCCTTTTGTTCCATTTATTCCATTATTATATATAGGGGACTCAAAAGAGTCCCCTATAACAATTATCACTGGTTAATTACGCGCCAACGCCCGTAATAGCACCATACTTAGAAGCAGCCACGAACGTGCTACCCATTCTAAGCGTAAGGCTCATGCCCATTTCCTTGTCAGGAGCTTCCGTCGGAACGATGTCGTGCGTAAACGCGCTACCCTCGAACACGAGCTTGACGGGCTTGTAGCCACCATCTGCGAACAGATAGATTGTAGAATCGGGAATACCAGTCAGCGGAGTGGTGTTGACAGTATTCGGCAGAAGAATCTGCGGAATACGCACAAGGTCAACATCCATGTACGTTGCCAGATGGCCGATACGCGCCCATTCCTCGCCAAGGCCCATCTGCAGGTTAGCGTTTGTCGTACCAGACGGAATGATAGCGCTCAGAGCAGCAAGAGTACCATAAGCACGGATTTTGGCACCGTTGTTAGCGGCACGCAGGATTTCAGCCAACTTCACGAATGTGTTAGTGGCAAAGCCATTAACGATGTAGGAAGTACCAGCATTGGCCGTGATGTTGCCACCGATAGCCTGAATAATCATCTGCGTGATATAGGCATTGTAAGAAATACCAACTTTGTACACGAACTCACCAAGGTCAAACAAACCAGCGGCAACCTGATACCAGTCAACAGCAACAGTGATGTTGTAGGGTTCCGGGTTGACAGTGATTTCATCATTGTAAGTTCTCTGAACAGAACCGTTGAGGATACCCTCAGCCAGTCGAGTCACAAAGAACGTATCATTGGAATTAACCTTGAAGCGAGCCGTATCGCCCCAACCGATGTTAGAAACATCAGCCATGTCCATAAAGGACGTAGAAATCATAGCGGGAACAACCGGGGTCATAATCTGCGCAAGCACAGCCGCGAAAGTCTCTTTGAACACACGATTGTTATGAACGTTGGGGTTAGCAACATCTTTCAGAGTAAAGTTCTCTGTGTTGATTCCGCCAGCGCGCTTCGCACTATATTTGGCAATTTTCTCAACAACCATGTCATTGAGTTCCTTGCGGTTGTCAATGGATGTATCATTGATAGAAGCAAAGAGGTCTTTCTTTGTTTCTTTTACGCGGTCGGCCATATACTGTTTAGCAACCTTAAATCCGCCTTCAACAAGAGACTTCTGCTCCTCGTCGAGCATAGAGAAGTTCTTGCCAGCAGTATCTAAAGTATAGAACTGTCTAACATTAGCCATAATTCTATTACCTCTCTTTCCTTTCCTTTAATTAGTTAGCCATGATGCACAGCATGTAAGCCTGTACACCATTGTCCGTAAGTTTACCGTCAACGCCCTGAGACACAATATACTTGCTAATAACCTTAGCATAGCATCCAGCAGTAGACGGAGCGGTATCCGCAGGCACCCACTTACCAGCGGTGCCAACAGTAGCATACTTGCCCGCAGTCAGAGCGGCTGTGCAGTTTTCCTCACCAGTAGCAAACGTGTCGTCAACCACGAACTTACGGAAACGCACGGGCACGCCAGCCTCGGCGGTCAGGCCGATTGTCTTGAAGCCCATACGATAAGCCACACCAGCGCCAGTAGCCATCGGAACAGTGGGCAGGTCGATAACACCAACACCTACTGCTGTGGACGCCGCAGGAGCAGTCGCAATACGGGTATTGAAATCCGCAGGAGCAGAATCCGCCGCCTTAGCAGCAGTAAAAGCGTTAAGATAAACGGGGTCCTGTGTGAAATCGCCAAGAACGGCAAGCTCGCCATCGAAGCAAGCGGCATTTTCATCTTCGGCTTGGAACAGAACAGTCTGCAGCTTCGTCGCAACATACTGAGATTCCATTCTCACAGGCTGAAAAAAGTTTTTATTAGCCATAGTTAGTTTTCCTCCTTAAATTTTTGCAAGTTTGTCTAACAAGTCATTCTTTTTAGACACGCTTGGTTCGGTTTTCTTATTAAGACCAAAAGAAAGTTTGGTGTCCTTTTTAGACATCTCTTTCTTTTCTTCTTTTTCGGCAAGGTACTTCTTATAAGCAACTTCTTTGGCGAACTCTTCCACGCTAGAGAACTTGCCCTCGTCGCGCATCTTCACAAGTTCCTCGTGGGTCTTTTCGTCCATATCGGCATCTTCATCAGAAAGAATAGCATCGGTATCTTCCTTGAACTGTTTCATGCGGATGTCTTTCAGCTCATTTTCAGCAGCTTCACAACGCTTCTCCATCTCGCACTTCTCAGCCTCAAGAGCTTCGATTCTCTTAGCCATTTCTTCCTTATCGGCATCTTCTTTGTCGTCGCCATCGTCGCCGTCTTTATCTTCCTCGTCGTCCTCTTTATCATCTTCATCCTCGTCGTCGTCATAGGTGTGTTTATCACCATCGTCACGAGTTGTCAAATCAATAGAACGGCCAGTAATCTCGTCCCAAGCAAATTCCTCGCCTTCGACGTACTTCTCGGCAACTTCTTTATCGACTTCAAACAAAGAAAGCTCTTTCTTTTCCTCAGCCATTTCCTCTTTGTCACAATCGCACTCTTGAGCAAAGGCAAGTTTGCCTTCATACAGTCCGAGGTAAGCAAAGCCAGAAATTTTGGCTGCTTCAATAAATTTCTTCATTTTTTCCTCCTTTTCTGACTTTACTAATCCAAGTCTTTTACGAATTGTCAAAGCCTTTTTAGCAACACTTTCGTCATATTTTTCGCCGTACTGTTGTGCGCTCAACAGCCCACCAGCGTTATAAACGAATTTGCCATTTTTATATTGCATAACCGGATATTTGAGTTTTTCAGATGGAGCATCTTCCCATCCATCTTGAACATCAAGATATACCGATTTTACAAGCGTTTTGTAATTGCGAGCCTTTAACACTGTATCTCTAAGAGCTGTTTTATCAACGTCGCCCCAAGAATCATTAGAGACTGCTTCTTTAGATTTAAGTACAGAGATTGGTTTACCAGTGCCATACTCGTCTTTTTTAATAAAATCCATTTTGCTCTTATCCTCCGTTGACACCGTAACACCATATTTTTCAAGTATAGAAGAAGAATATTCTTCTTTTTTGCCAGAAAGTGCGAACTGGAATTTGGTTTTATAAGAATTGAACTTGCTGGATTTGGCATAATCTTCAAGCACCAATTTGGCACCCTCTATGCCTTCTTCTATGGCTCTACCATACCTGTCTTTACCAAGTATAGTAATTCCCAAAAACTTCCAAGTTCTAATTTTCTCTATACCAGATTCTTCATCAACCCAAACATCAACAGGTTCAACCTCTACGCTAACCTTTTTACTTAATTGACTTTTAATAACTTCCGTAAGTCGTTTGTTATATTCAGTCCATATATAAGCAGGATTGATAACTACCCAGTTTTTACCCTCGACTTCTTCTATTGTTATGACGGAGCTTTCTGGAATAACACCAACTGGCTTTTCAGCACCATCATAGTCATAATCATAGAACTCATTTCCATACTTGTCAATATCAAGACGAGAATTGTGTTCTTCGGTATCATTTAGATTTTTGTTAAAATAAGCCAAAATCGGTTTATTGTAAATTGTTGGAATGGACTCCTCGAAACCCTCTCTAAGAAACTCCGAATTGTTTCTATTTACTGTGTCTGAAATAGCATATAACTTTAATTTCAAAAAGTCACCGTTATTGATTTCTTCAATATCTATTCTTTCAACAGGAACAGAAAAAACTTTAGGCATTCAATCACCACCTTTCATTGTAATAGCAGACTTACTTTCTCTTAATACCAAAGAATTTATTGATATTAGAGTCCATCTGCATCCACTGAGGCGGTGTATCACCATTCATTTCAACATAATCCACGAAACCAAGTGCCATTTCAGTCAAGGGAACAAGTTTTCTAATGAATTTGTCAAGATTCTTGAGTGTTTGCTTATCATCTTCGGCAATAGCCAAATCCATAACCTTGCTTACTTCTTTTTCAAGAGCAACCATATAGTTAAGGAGTTCAGCAAACATTGTTGTAAGATTTTCATATTCTTCCATATGAGCGGCTACTGCTGGCCTATGAAGATATGAATTTCGAGCTGCAGCATATTCACCAATGTAATCAGCCAACACCGGAAGTTCATGTGCCATATTATAATGGATAAGATTTGATGTATTTGGCATAACAAACTTTACACTAAGCTGTGTAACCATATTATCACAAATGCTATTTCCAGTAAAACACAGTCCATAAAGTCCAGTGAGTGCTGATTCCATTCTGTCGGAAATCAGTTTCAAGATAACTCACCCTCTTTTATAAATTCTTTATATTCGCTTTCCGTCATTTCGATTTGTTCTTTACAAAGTTTACAAATACCCTTTACGCGAGGCGGATAAACGCCAGTCCATTTCTTATGTGAAAAAATAATAGTGGAGTTTCCATCCGCATCCACATGAGAGCATTCTTTACTGTTCTTCATAATCGTCACGTTGTTCCTCTATATAAGATTCTTTACATTCTTCGCTACAAAATGGATAATGTTCTTCATTCACATCTCCACCGCAGACAACACAATGTTTTAAAGAGAAGCGAGTGTCAGAAGTATTAGTGCCAGAATCAACACTATTTGCCGTATTATCATTCTCTATCTTATCTAAATCCATTTTTGGCCTACCAGATGTGCCAGTCTGTTTAGTTGTTGACGACATACCAAATGTATTGACAAGTGGTTTAAACTTATCATATATTCCAGATGTTTCAACCCAATCAGCATCAGTTATAGCGTCCATTAAGCTCTTATCGTGGTATGACAAGTATTTTGGAAGCAATTCAAGCTGTCCCATAGACAGACTCTTTTCAACTGCGGCAATCTCGTCTTTTTCACTAAAAGCATCACCATGGATATAGAACTGCCAACGGAACTTCAAATCACCGAACTCATACATCTTCTCCAAGATTATGTTACATGCCCAAGCAAACTGGTCATACATCCTATCAATATATCTGGTTTCGATAACCTTACCAGCCGCAACTTGAGCAACCGACGGTTTTTCTGTGGTTGTCATTAGCGTAGAAGCGCCAGATGTATTAATAAGCTGCTGTAAGCCCATATTATATATCTTGTTAGCATTCGGTATCTCTTGGAAGTGGTAGAGTTGGTTATTTTCAGACGGAACGATATTATATGTTGTTCCCGGAGGCATACTAGAGTTTACCTTTGCCTCAAAAGCATTGACAGCCTCTGGCGACAATCTAAAGTCGTCAGTATAGTTACCAGACTTATTATCATCATGTAACGGCATTTCACCAAGCAACATCGAATATAATGGCACTGTCAGCAACTGTTGCTGTAATAGCGAATATGATGCTAAATCTTGTGCCTGTAAAAGCAATGAAGCGAACGGAGAAACCTGTAAGTCGTCTGATTCCGTGAAAGAGAAAACGAAACATTCGTCAGCCGGAAGTTCCTTCCAATAGAACCACGTCATAGTCTCTTGGTTGTATTCAACAACAACATCATCAGGGGTTTTTCTAGGGTCAATCCACTTATTGCCGTTTTCATCAAAACTGGTGGCCGTCATAAGCTGGTCATAATATCTTGTAAATATTTCGGGGAATTGTCCAAGTTCTGTACCAGCCTGCCAGAAATAAGCGAAGTTGAAAGCTACTACCTCATAGCTATCGGTAGAGTGCTTAATTATCTTATACCAATCACTTGGAAGGACTTGAAAGTGAACATAATTCACGTTCTCGCTTCCAGTAGTGCTATTATAAGATTGTCGCAGATAATACGCTCTTTTACCCTCTGGTATAACCTCAGCTACGATTCGTCTAAACTGCTTCTGAGGATTGAGCTTCTTTTGCCACATATCAACAAGTTTCCAATCGGACTTGAATCGTGGCGTATTCATCTCTTTCTTATCGACATATCTAGGCTCAATATAGCTTCTGTACTTCAAAATACCCTCATACAGCATTTGAAGCCTGTAAAGAGGATATGTGAGATAAATCATGCTATGTGTCGCTTCGCGCAAATCAAACTCGTTGTTTTCAGGATTCTTTAATGATTCCTCTATTTGCTCTCTATCTGTAAATGCAGGAAGCGTTGAAAGCTGTTTGATTCTCTGGTTAAGGAGATATGGGTCGTTGACAAAACTTGCGCCTATATTAAGTAAATATCCGCCCGGTGCTACACCACCAAATCCACCGCCAATTGGGCTACTAAACACCTGTTTCCATTTATTCTCAACCTGTTGTACGCTTACCTTTTGGTTTGACGGTTGGCTCTGGCGCTGTGGCGGCTCTGGTTCTTTTCGCTGAACTTGTCTTGCCATCTTCTTTAACCCCCTCCTTTCTTCTCTTTTCTTCTATGGCATCAAGATATGCCATGATTTCTTTCATTCTACTTTGTCCCTCGTCGCTCTCCTCGAACTCTTTTAGTGCTTTAAGCCCCATCTTAGTCAAGCACCATTTACGCACTAATTCTGAGCACGTTGACAAATCATAAGACGGCCCTATCGGTTCGATAAAGCCGTCAAATATATCCTTTAGTTCTTTATACGTTTTATCCGTATCAAGAAAGAATGATTTACCACTATAACAATAATCACCGATTCTAGCCATAGTGTCCATCAATACACGATAATCTGGTGCTTCACCAGTAAAAGATATTCTATAAATCATCTTCTCATTCCAAACCCAGCTAGTTTATTTAAGTTTGAACCAAACGGATTGATAGGATTATTCTTTTTAGTATAGTTCCTCGAAGATACATAATCACTTATGTTTACACTTTTTGTCAAAGAGATTAAATCTTCTTCAAGTAGGTTTATAAAATACAAACCATAAATCATACTAATAACTCTATCCTTACGCCCGTTCTTTTCATCGTATACCCATCTTCCACTAGGCAATTTGACAATCTGCGTCTTAATTGCTTCATCAACTAAACTTGTTGTATTAGCAAATGGGCCAATCATATTATTAGCTCGTTCACGCATCAAATTGTCATTACTCGTTTTCATTGTCAAGTATTTATATCTTTTATTCAACTCTTGTACAGCAACATCATCTTCTACCAAAAGCGAGATACGTTTTCTCTGAAATTCAAGCTGCGCCGTAACCAACATGTTATACTGCATAGCCGAAGCACCCGCACCAGAAATTTGAATTGGAAATAATACAGGTTCGGCATTTGGGTCAGCGATACGCATATCATACTTTTCAACCTTGTTCATGGTTTTCCAGCCGGGATATCTACGGTTTCTAACCATATCTTTTGTAATATTACCACAAGAGTTTATGGTTTCAATACCAATAGCACCACCAGCATCTATAACCGCATAGTCACACTCAAGGTCATAAAAGAGTTGTTTTACTCGTATAACCTGTTGGTCGAGGTTTACACCACTCATAACTTCAATATACGAAAGTTCTTTGTCATAGTAGTCTAAATCCTCAATGCACCTGAACACAGTAAATACTGTCAAGTCGTTCTTTCGCCCACCACCAACAGCAATATCCATGCTCAAAACACGAATCTCTCTTGGTTCTTTCTTTTGATAGTATGGTAATGTTTTTAGTATTCCCTTACATTCAATATATTCATCATCCGTAGGAGGAATAAGAGGAACTCTAAGCTGTCTCGCGCTATTTACTTCGTCGAATGTAAACATAGCACTTTCAGATTCGCCGTGTGGAATAACCTCAAACTCCATTCGCAAACCAGTTATGTCAGCGCCTCTGTCTCTAAATCGGTTTTCGATATAAGATTTTCTAATAATTCCACCCTCAACGGCAAACTGATATGGCAATGATAATGCTACCTTTGATTCATCACCAGCCGATATATCTTCGCAATATTGCTTAAAGTCTTGATAGCTCCATTCGTCCTTGTATCCAATAGATGTCAAATATATAGTCGAGTTATGTTCTCTCTCCATATACTTTCTATATCGTGGGTCCATCGCCCAGGGCTGGTCACGATTCGACTTAGTAAGGAACGGCATCAAAACGTTGTTTATCGTTGCCTTGCTCATAAGACGGCTCTCGTCTAAGATAAGAATATTAGCACGAGCGCCACGAGCCGTATCAGCGCAAACAACAGCTTCAATTGTAGAGCCATTCTTGAACTTTATAATAGCGCTATCTCGATTAATACTTATTGTGTCTATTTCTCTTTCAACGTTCGGTCGCCCGTTTTGTATCTCATACAACTTACTTGCGAACATTGTAGCCTGATGCATTGTTGAAGAAGCAACTTTAATAGTTATATTAGGATACAAGACACATTTACAGATACAGAATACCATTGTCAAGAAAGACTTACCGATACCACGAGAAGCGAAGAATATAAGTGAGTTATCTTTGGTACAACTTGGAGAATCCATTAAGTATAATACAACTTGCTGGAATAAACTAAGTTTGATTCCAAGATACTCTGCGGCGAACCGATGAATGTTTAATCTCCAATAATCAATCCAATCATTGAAGAATTGAATTTTGTGCTTCGCCATCAGTATCACCAACTTCCTCTACTTCTGAATTGTCGGAAGTCGAGTCGCTGGATTCTGTAACGCGATTAAAGTCTACGGTGTAATCTTTGTAGTTTTCCTCAAAGTCTCTTACATACTCATTGTCTCTGCCAAGAGTTCTTGAAATTGCCCCAGCAATAGACTTCCACAGTCTTTCAAAGCTATCAGCATCTTTAAACGCCTTATTCTTAGATATAATCGGCCCTTTAACTTCAGCCGCCTTTATAAACTCACCCAAAGATGTAAACTGTGATTCAGAAGAACCGGATATGGACTGTTTCTTTGGAGTAAGTTCAGCGTCTTTCATAAGTGTCTGAAAGCTCCTAACTTTGTCTTTTACGTTTCCACCCTTTTCACGAGTTCTAACAATAGATAATTCCTCATAGCAAAGCTGAATTACAAGTTTTTCCCTTGACAATCCATCAATTTCGCATTTCTCATACCACTCATTATACTTATCCTCAAGCCAATATAAGTCAGCCTTTTCAAAGCTACCCCATTTTTGTTTTAACTTTGATAATGATGGGTACTTTCTCGCCAATTCATCATCGTCGTCCGCGCCTTTTGACTTTTTAACGGTAATATCGTCATATATTGGTGCCAAATCAAATGTTGGTATTACATCTCTAAAAGGCTCACCATGAAGGTTTGATTTGCAGAACGATAAATCGTCTTTCTTCTGTTCTTCAGAAAATGATAAAAGCGTAGCCTGATAATAGTCACTAAAAAACACACCATCAAGCACGCTCTTTTTGCCTTCTGCCGTGTTATAGAACTCCACATATTGTTCTAACACTTCAGATATAACAACAATATCCAACTTCTGGCTCATTATAACAAGAGCCTCTCTAATACCGTATTCTTTTAAATACTTGGAAAAAAGTTTTTTGGCGCAATCACAGCATATACTTGTAAGGCCATTGGATGTGTCTGAATATGATGTATAAAAATTCATACCAGCGGTACTTCTTTGTGGTTTAAACTTCAAACACACATTACACTGCTTATATGTCTCTGGAACTATAAAAACAGGCGTAGTGTCCTTACTAGGGCCTTTTTTACCAAAATATTCTTGAGCAACCATCCCATAGTCTCTCATTTTTTTATCTAATTCTTTTGGTAAAACTCTATATACATTTGGGTCGCCGTAAGCTATCATATTGTCTACGGCTTCTTTAATCTCATATATACTATCAGAAACAATTTCATCAATTGTGTTGTCAACAATAGCACTTAAATTGTTCTTAGCTTTATATCTCTCAAGTAATGCTATTTCTGCATTACTTAATGGCCCACGTCTACGTTTATATACACCAGTAGATGATGTAGATTTTGTTCTTTCCGACGGTTTTGGCATCGGTGGATGGGCCTTTGGTACTTCTTTTGGCATAGTATGCCCTCCATTTTCTCCATTTATTTCTCTCGATATGTTTAATATATCATATTGGAGCTGGCGACACGATTTGAACGTGCGACAGGCTGATTTGTTAGCCAATGTTTACCCTTGTATTATTTTATCAATTTGTCTTTGAATTTCATAATCATATGCATAATTTACCCCAGCCTTCTGATTATTTTTTGGAGGTATAAGCCTAAGTTTCTTTTCAGCAGAACATTCTTGAACCGGAACAAGATAACATACACAATTCCAATATGTACAGAAATAGTCTATTTCATCTTTGGTGTATTTTCTTCTGATATTTGAATGACTATTGCTTCTACAACTTCTACAAGAGAATCCTATAACTCCACTTTCTATCTCCCTCGAAGTTTTACATTGTACTCTAATCAATTTTCCATTTATATCTGCTATAAAATCATACCTAGAATTTTCTCCATAAGGGATACTGACGCTATAACCTAATTCATAAAATGAAGTTATACATTTTAATTCAGTTAAGTTTCCCTTTTGTTTTGAATCTAAATCCATAATAATAGTAAATTTATCTAACAAGTCAGCTACTCTACCAACTGAGTTACGCCAGCGCAAACAAAAGGCCCGCCATGATACGCATAAGCAACAAATGCTCATAGGCTTGGCGGGCTTCATTCTCTATTATAATTTGATAACGGTGTTTATCGTCGTTTTAATTCCTGTATTTTCATCAATGATAAATGCTTGGTTCTTTCTTTCAGTTTGTACATAGCCTTGCTGATTCGACCAACGCGACCAACCGCTTACAGTTGGAAGTCTAAGAACCTCAACATATCCTTTTTTACTATATGCCATTTGGGTATGTAAATGCCCTAAGAACCAAATCATTGATTTACATTCACTCCACATGTCATGTGCTTCGACAGACATGATTTCAAGAGCTTTATCCGGCTTTATATCATGCGCAACGCCAACGATTACGCTACCAAACTTAAAGTATTTTCTTTCAGATGGGTCGCCATATACTTTTACAAGTTCATCGTTCCTGTAATATGCTTGAAGTGTATTCATAATACCGTACATGCTGTGATAGTCATGGTTACTAACAGCATATATCACATCAACAGGAGCAATCGCTGTAAGCATATTTATACCGTTGATACACAACTCAATGGCTTTATCAATAATAGTATGCCACTGATTTGAACAATCTTGGGGCGTTCCCTTTGTGGTAGTATTTGTGATATTATCAGCATTGATGAAGTCATTGCCAATAATAAACATCACCTTTTCAAACGACTGTCCATTTACCTCGTTTACTACGTCGTTTAAAACATAATAATAAAGAGACTCGGCAATTTCAAGATTATAGTCGTTACCGCTTACTTTCTTTTCAGAAAGAAGTCCAAGATGTAAGTCGCTAATGGGAACAACCAAGCATCTACCGTTATGTGTAACATGCACAAGTTTTCTGGATGGAGCTGGTTTGATTTTAATGTTACTAAAAGCCCTATCAATATTGGACTGGCTCCAAATAAACTCTTTTGCCGGACGAACAGTAATCTTAGAACTGTACATATCTACGATGCCAGAACCCTTTTTCTGTACGTTCCATCTGCTGTTCTTAGCAGAAACCAGTTCAAAATAGTCTTTATCAAATCCGTGCTTTTCTAAAAGCAACTCCGGTGTCAGTTCAGTATTATGAGCCACCGAAAAAGATTTTTCGCTCACCGTAGAGCCATCAGAAAGAAGCGATACAGTAACTGGCTTTTCTTCCGACTCTGAATCTACTTTAAAGAAGTTTTCGTCAAGGTGATTATCTTTTCGATACTTCCTTGAAATTGTACGGATTCTTTCCGTTGACAATTCAACACCAAATTCTTCTCTAACAACATCCGCTATTGAACCATAAAAAGCATTTTCATTTTTACGTTTCTTCTCAATACAAAGCTGTATTACACGGACTTCAATCTCGTTCATAACAGCACCCCACTTATTCTTGTGTTAGTCCAGAAGCATTGTCAACAACAGTAATTGTAACATCACAGCCGTTATAGTCGGCCAATACTTCTTCCAGTGTTACTGATGTTCCGTTTATCTCAATAATCGCACCATCATCAAGATTCAAAACACCAACAATCTTTCTACTATTAGAATCAAAAATACCATACTTGCTTTTCATTTCTTAGAAGTCAGCTCCATATATTTTTTTTTGAATGCCGGACGTACCTTGGCATACGGGAGTGTATGTGCTTCGGTATTGTAATATTTGCCTTTTGGAGTGAATCCCTCGCGTGCTGGGATGTTTTTCGCTCCCGTCTCTACACAAGCAAATTTGACTGTCTCTCCATTAATCACAGACTCGTTTATAATGTCCTCAAGAGCCTGAATGATTTCTGTTACCGGAGCTTTCAAATACCTTGTTCTCTGCGCTACTTCTGAAATTAATTTACCAGTGCTTTTCATTTCCGTTTACTCCATTCGTGTTAAAACAATTCAGATATATCTCCTACAATCGTTTCAACGATTCCGTACTTGAGTTGCTCTGAAGCATCCAAATACCAATCCTCTTTAAGTTTAGCATTGTAAAGACGGCTTGGAATTGTAGTTTTCTCAAGAACCCTATCTTTAAGTCTATTCAACTGCGATTCGTAATTTTTCGCAGAACTAATAACATCTGCGGCATTGCCGCTAATTCCGCTAGAACCCTGATGTATCAAGGCAACAGAATTTTTAGTACACAAACGCTTGTGGCATGAAATAAGAATCAAAAACGCCGCACTCATTGCCATTCCAACGTTTATACCCCACACAGGAGTCTTTGACAATTCAATAATGTCAACAAAATGATTACAGGAATATAAACTGCCACCGGGACTAAAAATCATCAATTTAATCGGTTTTCTATCTTCCACCCTAATTCCCGCTTTTTCATCTTCCATATTCCATTTCAGAATATACTTTGAATATTGAAGAAGTTGGTCGCCAATTTCATCATCAATCCAGATTACCCTTTCTTGGAGATTCTCATAAAAGGAAAGTAGCTCTGGCGATGGAAGTTTAACATTTTCCAGTTCCTCTGGAATAAAGATTGGCGAGAGTTCAAAATCCATATTTATATACCTCGTAATTATTGAAATAAGTCAGCAAATAATTTGCTTGTTTCACTTCTAACATCTTCATCAAGATAAATACAACCAAACATCTTGTTGCCTTTCAACTGTTCACACATCTTTACAAGAGGATTAGAAGTAGTTTTGTCTTTAATCGACTGCGCAAAGTCACCAGAAAAGAAGATTCTACTGTTTTCACCAACGCGAGTACCAACAAGTTTAATCTGCGCTTCTGACAAATCTTCGGCTTCGTCAACTAAGAAAATTGTTTTGTCATAAGTTGTGCCTTTCATATAGAAAGGAATTTCTGTCTCAATCTTACCAGACTGTACAAGATAGTCGTATTGGTTTGGGCCTTTAAGTTGTTGTTCAATGGGGCGGAAGAATCTAATGGTTTTATCTTCAAATGTCCCCTTTAAGTAACCAATATCTTTACCCTCACCGTTTGGCTCTCTTATACCAAGAATCTTACTTTGTTCATTTTTATCAAGTACAAAATAAGACGCCATCTGCATACACAAGTATGTTTTGCCACTACCGTAACCGCCGAGAACAGCAACAGTTGTAATGTCTCTGTTCATAAGCAAATCAAGCGCACAACGCTGTAACGCATTCTTTGCCTTTACAACTTTTGAATCAGGTAACGAAAGTCCAACAAATCTTTCTCCTGTCCAACGCATCTCGGTTTCTTCGCCGGTTGAAACGTCTTTGATTAGAATATATTCGTTCGGACAGAGTGTGCTTGTGTCTATTTCGTCGAAGAACCTATTGATTGTATCTGTTGTACCAACAACTTCGATATATCCTTTGTATATTGGCGCTTTAGAATAATCAATATGCTTCGCCCTTACACCAATAGCAACAGCCTTTTGATACATGTTCAAATCATGCGTATAAAGAACAGATTCTCTGTCGAGAAACATAATTGTCTTTGAAATAGCAATGATTCTATTATCATTGGTTGCGCCATCTAATATTTCAAGAGTTCTACCGTCGGCCTCGATTGGATATTCAATAGTGTTTGATAGAGCTAGTCGGCTAATAGCCTTTAGCCCATTGCGAGCTTTATATGAACGAGTTCTGTCAGAGCTGTGATTGTGTCTGTCTAGTTCTTCAAGAACAGGAATCGGTATATATATTTTTTCACCCTTATACTTGTTCACATCAAAATCTTCCATGAACATATTGGTGTCAAAGATATAGGACATTTACTTATCTCCCAATCTATTTTTATTTTTGATAAATCTCAAGTAGTTCTCATAGTCCGTTTCAACAATATAGTAATACTTGTTGTTCTTACCAGAGTGTGAAATCGGATTTCTGCATTTGAAACCAGAACTCGCTATCTCGTTTTCGTATTCCTGCTTCGTTATCTTTATCAAACTGTATAACACCTTTCTGGAGAAAAATATTATTATATATCTCCTATATATTTTTAGAGTAGTTTTTCTTATAGAGGCTAAAAAATGTATAGATATTCTATGTGTTTTTAGGGCCAATAAAAGAGTTTCTAAAAGTCAAGGTTTTTCTTCATAATACTTCTTTCGTTCGTATTCTCTTGCAACTTCTCTATGTTTTTCAGCATAGCATGCTTTACAATATCGTTGCCTATTTCCTCTAGCACGCACCATTTTGCCGCAAGATTGACATTCAATATAACGCGACTTTCCAGTATAGTTGCGGTAATAGGCGCATATGTTGTCGAAGTCGTTGACGGCAAGGACGGGTTTGCCGTGTGTTGTGTTGACGTTGAATAGGATTTCGACGTTGCTGTTGCGGCAAATACGGATTAGTCCAAGTTCTTCCATTCGTCTAAGAATTGGATATATTGCTTTTGTAGAACTTAGACCACACATTTTTGAAAACTTACTGTATTTACAATTGAGATAAGCCTGTTGACCAAGTTTTTCTCTTATACGCTTTATAACCATTAGACAAAATAGAACCTCATTAAACTTGTTTGTTTCTTTCAAGGATTGAATAAACTCAATCTCTTTATCAGTAATGCCAATGGAACCGACTTCAACCATCGTATTCTTCTTAGCATTCGCAAGAATGGATTCTATTTTGTCAAAATACTTTGCTTCGTTGAAATTTTCAAAATGTGTATTACAGAACTCTATTACTTTTGTTTTTACTTCTTTAGGCTTATAACCAATGTAATAGAAATATTTTGCTAAGATATTAAGCTCATACATCCTCCTGTTTGTGAGGAATCCAGAGTTCAGCATCTTTTTAGCATATGATATTTCGTTATATTCATTGACCAATTAAGTCTACCTCCAAGATGTTGTAACTATCAAACAGGTACTCGTATTCGCCATCATCTTCAATTTGAGGAATAAGAACTTTCTTAGATGATTTGTTGTATACGTTATAGAACATTACTTTGCCAAATGTTCTCCATAATATATCTTTGTTGCTTGATTTCAGGTCAACGTAGAATATTTCCACAAGATAGTTCACAAGCTCCGATGAATTTGAACAGATTCCGGTCATTGTATCTTTGAACAGGTCATATTTGTTCATCAACTTTCGTTCTTCTTCCGGCAAGTATTTCAAAGAAGAAGAATAATCACTCATTGAAATATCTTCCTTTAGGAATCTGAAGAAATCTTTGACCGCCTTTTTAACCGAGTTGTATAACGCCATATTCTTCTCTATTGAATCATTCATATATATCTTGTAGTCATACGGTTTATCTGAATTGAAACGCTTTATATCGAAATCAACGCTTTCTATATAACGGCATATCCTATTCATTTCACAATCAGATTCAATAAGAGGATTTCTGTAATTCATTGAAGCAAGATAATATTTTTCTTTCTCTGTAAGCTCCGATTCGTTTTTGCCTTTAATCTCGTCCAAATCTATTCCATAAATCTGTCTATACGATTCTTCTTCTCGTAGAAACTTATTATATGCCGAACGACTGTCTTTATAGAGATATTTGAAGAAGTATGGTTTCTTTTCAACGAGAATACTGTTAAAGAACTCTTTCTTGCGTTTTACTTCGTCACTGTCTGAATCTTCTATTCTTTGATAGTTCGCCCAATGTTGCGGGAATTGTTTCGTCTGAACACCTTTTGCTTTATCAATCGCGTTACCTTGTGCCACTCGTGTCATTATAAGACGTCGTTCCAATTCTGCATATTGTGGGCTTTGTGGGTCGTACATCGGCAACATGGCATACATAGATGTACTTTTATTTGTTATCGAACCAATCTCTGAACCAAAAGCAAGTAGGTCTGCTTTATATAAATCCTCTTGAGTAAACTCAATTTTCTGCGATAGCTTCTTTTGGTATGTTACAGCCAAATCATCTTTATAAACACCCTTGATGATTGTTGGATTTGATGTCGTTGCGACTATATCCATATCGAAATCGCTCCTGCGTACCCCAGCTTTCGCCGTACTTTAACAAGTTTTATTTCAAACTTGGGAGTAGACTATATCTTCACCCAAAATGGGTGTCTGGCACTTCGCGCAAGGGAGTTTCACCCTCCGCTAACACTTGTAGTCGTTTGAGATTTCTTGTAGCCACTTATGATTTGTCCAATTCTTGTTTCAGAGACATTAAATTTGTTAGTTCTATGAATATCTCTTACTCTTAATCCAGATTTATACAGCTCTATGATTTCGGATATCTCTCGCTCTGATAATTTGGATTTTGGGTTTTTTGTTCCTTTCCAATCTGGCGTAAAGTGGTTTCCAACATCAATGGAGTATTGGACGTTTTCTTTATGCGTTACCCATTCAAGATTATCAGCTTTCGGGTTTGTTCTGTCACAGTCTTTGTGGTTTACTTCTAATACTTTATTTGTATCAGGCTTTGGTACAAATAGTTTTGCAACTATAACATGTACTGACATTGCTGAATATCTCTTTTTGCCAAAATTATCTTTACCACAAACTGTTATTGTGAGATAGCCGTCTCTACTATTACTAATTCTGGTGGATAACTTCTTGTATTCTTTATTGTAAATATTTCCGTTTCTATCACAATAATAATAGTTATCCCAAAAATCAAATCTTCTAAGTTCTTCCATTTTACCACTCCTATAATAATTGAAGTGGCTACAAGACTTTCCACAGGATTACCATGCCTTAATGGTTTAGGCTTCCCCTGTTAGCCCATCTTCTAGCAATCATTTCCTATCGCTCCTAAACGTAAGATGGACACCCTACATTTGTAGGTTCACCAGATTCTTAAAGTATATTACTATACTCTCGGACTATTATTTAATCCGCCCATCGTAAAACATCGTCGCTATGAACATTCACAATGATTCCTGTTCCAAGATATCTATACCAGTGATTTAACTCGTCGTTGTTTTTTAGATTCAATATATTGTGCTCACTTCGATATGTGAGCGGAGAGCGCATACTGTCCACTAAATCAACATTTCTGTCATTCCAGTATTTTGAATAATACTCTCTTTCGCCAAGAAGCCCATTTGGTTCAAGTCCACAAACATGTTCCATCATTGCGTATGGGTCAGAAACCAAAACTTGATAATTTCCATTTACAACAAGTTTACCCATACATGCGCTTTTGATTTTGTTTACAATATTGTCGTAAATCTTATCTGACACATATTTGTCGTTTATAACATTATGGTTTACAAGTAACGATTTCAACCAATAGTTATCACTACTATTGATGAAATTCACAACACCTTTCTTTCCAACAGACTTTCCCATCAAGAACAAAGACGTATACATTATGTTGTCTCTTGCTACGCCTTTTATCCAGTCTACCGTTGGTGCGCACAGTTGTGAAACATCTTCATCATCTAATTTCAACGTTTGAAGTGACTGATAGTTCAAATACAAACAGTTGGAATCATATTTCGGAGTATATCTTGAGATTCCCCACGAAAGTTTGTTGTTTATACAATTCCTTTCATATTCTTCGTAACTATCATAGCACCCTGCCATCTTGAACTGTGATTCGCTAATTATAACGTCGATGTTTCTAAGGTCAGCCATCTTTGGTGTTCCATCTTCGTTCTTATAAATCGTTTCTATAAGATAGTTTCCACCATTCACCTTTTCGCAGAACTCTTGGATAGGAAATGTACAAACCATTCCCTTTATCCAAGCATTACGGATACACCATTCTGATGGAATCCAATCAAGTTCAAGTTCATGCGCCCATCGCTCGCTTTGTTCTGGTGATATTAGTCCCATTCCATCGAAGTAGTTATATTCAATCTCTACTTCTTTTCTCTCTATGATATCGTCACACAATGGTTCGTCTATCTCTGTTACATAGTTTACAAGAGTATTTCTTTTCATAAGGCAATCCGATACTACACAAACTCTTGGTGTGCTAACAGGAATCGTTGCCGAACTACTCAATCCGAAATATGCGTTAAACTTGCTTGGATTTAATTTCTTATCATGTCTACCATTGTTCAAACGTCTATACAGTTCGTCCGATATATCTTGCTGAACCATGATTATCGTATTTACTCTTGCCTGTGACGCCGAACATGAGAACCTAATATATTTCTTTCCATTTATTGTTAATCCATTATAGAATAACTTTTTGTAGTGTGAGGGACGAGTGATAATGACAGATACATATTCTGGAACAAACATCATCATATTGATTTGTTTGTTGATTTCTCTTATCAAAGAAGCATTTGTTTTTGATGATGGGAGCTTCTTTATATCGTCCCTCTTTTTGAAAAGCAACTCAAGTTTATATCTATCTATATATCTCTGTTGAATATCTCTGATGCTTCTAAGCATCTGACTATCCGAGACAGCTATAATTTGGTCGCCATCCTTAGCCTGCTTGAATGATAAATTTATATTGTATTTGTTTTGGTCTAAGAATTTAGACTCAAATTTATAGATATAGAACTGTCTGTTTATCAATTAAATCTTCTCCATCAATTATTCTTTATTGAATATCCGCTAAATCAGTTTCGTTCGCTTTATCAAACACATATTCCAATTTATTCAGAAAATCCTCAAGGGACTGTGGGTTCTCGTAATATAGAATGTCAAACAGGATTTCGTCGATACACTCATCAAGTTCGGTGTCGTTGTTTACAACAAAGTTTACTTCTTTTTCAATTCCTCGAAAATCTTTTTCATCCGCGAAGTATCTACGTTCAATCTCTTGTTTATCGTCTCCACGGTCAAGCTGTCTCAAAATTCTTAATCCGCTCTCTACGTTCAAATAAAAACTAATGTGTGGGATTTCAAGTTCTTTGAAAGATTTCAAACCATTTGGATTTAGAACGAAAACCATATTGTTTGATTTGTCAATCTCACTTTTCGGGGTTCCGTATCTCCATCCTCTATATTCAGCCCATTCTAAGAACTCACCATTCTTAAGTTTTTTATTGAACTGTTCGTTTGTCAAAAAGTAGTAGTCTACGCCATCTACTTCGCCATCGCGCATAGGACGTGTCGTGGCTGTTACCGCTTTTGTATATTTAAAGTCGTCTGATAATGCGTTCGCAACTGTACTCTTTCCAGAAGCGCTTTTCCCGACTATTATAATATTTCCCATAAATACAACTCCTTGTTCTTCTTTATAAAGTCAAAGATGGAATATACTTCGTACCAATTGTTTACAACGTATATATCATCATTTGGCTCAACCTTGTTCCATTCTCCGTTTTCGACGTTTTTCATCAGTATCTTTATTTTAGCGTTAGAGCTATGTAAACAACCAATGTGGTCGTCAATAAACACACCATTATGCATGTCAACGCTACTCTTATCACTTCGTCCATTGTTCTCTATTCCATAGAATGTTAATTCTAAATTATTTTCCTTTAAAAATCTTTTCTTGTTTTCTAGATTATCCTTTGTTCCAATTGTAACGATTGAAATTTCATCGAAGAAGTCTTTGAAAGTATCAACTGTTTCTATCATGTTTGGAAATATCTTCAATCTCTCAAACATCTCGTCAGAATTGAAAAACTTTTCTATGTCCCAATATGAACATTCTGGAAATAAATCACTAAAATCATATTTTCTTAGCTTTTCAAAGTTTTCGTTCTTGTCGAAGTGTTCGTTTAACATATCAACTATCACTTCTGATGAATTTGCTATCGTGTTGTCAAAGTCAATAAATAACTTCACGATTCTTCTACCTCCTCTCTGTTAAAGAGTATTTCTATACTATATGTGCTTCTTGTTCTCTTTTTCTTTGAAGGAATCAATAAACCATCATACTCTATCACGTCTTTTTCATTTATGCTTTGTTTATCAGTATCAACTATGAATCTCAAAAAATCATCTATGTCAAGATAATAAGTATGTTCCGTTCTTCTAAAGTTTAGCAGGAACCCTGCTGATATTCCATGAAACAATGAGAACTTACATAGTCCATCTATTTGACATGCCTTTATACTTTTGTTGTTTTCTGTTAAAGAAAATGGAATGGATGTGTTCTGTGTGCTTTTAAGCTCCAATGCTATTAGATTTGGATATTTGTATAATAGCGCATCACATTGATTGTGAAGCGAGAATCTTGTTGTTGCTCCTTGTCCAAATCCTTGAGCGGGGTCTTTTATCCTGTAATACATGATGTTGGACGGTATACTCTCTTTTATCTCGTTTTCAAATATTTTGCCAACGTTTGGCATTGTTTCGCCTCCTTTACATGCATTCTGTCGTGCTTCGCACGACGAATCTTTGTGTGTTACACAACAGATTATACCACATTCGAGATAAAAAGTCAATACCCTAGTGATTTTCTGTTCAATTTGTGTTTCTATATGCATTATACCACAAACTTAACAAAAAGTCAATACCCTATATTATTATATTAATTAATTATATATATATAATATACACGTGTATAGATATACAGTTGTTTATAATTATATACGTGTATATCTTTGAACACGTGTATAGTTATATACGTGTATTAAATATA
>OLFX01000409.1_pt1 | contig 68483 bp, 53 predicted proteins | sample 1605091 | NCBI WGS metagenome assembly OLFX01 (sample SAMEA3888906, study PRJEB22519) | human gut metagenome | biome: human gut; feature: human-associated habitat; material: faeces | place: Denmark | collected 2012 | reverse complement strand
CCCAAAGTTGTAACAGTTTTTAACTCTCCAACTTTTTGGGTGCAGTTCATCTTAGAGGAGGACATCCCTTGAACGTGTCCTCAAAAAGCTAAGCCCTTGACGGATTTTATTCTTGACATAAGAACATAATTCCCTCAATTTGTCACAAAAAACCTCCGACAACCCTAACCGATAACCTCTAAACCATAACCCTAAATATGTCTTTCTGTTCTTCTGTCAAAAAATTAATCGGTTCTGAAATTCTGTAAACCGTAAACTCTTACACTGTAAACACCGGCTTTGATTGAGAGGAAAGTTCGGGAGCGTAGGCAAATCCTTCATCGCTATGGAAAGCAGCCAAGTCGGCCACATTCTCGATGCGGTTTTTCAAAATGTAGCGCGTCATTTCGCCACGCATCATTTTCGTATAAACAACAATGGTTTTCAACTTGCCGCCCTTCCATACGCGAAATTCCGGTGTCACCACCTCCACTTCTCGTTCCACGCGTTTCCAGTCGAACAATCCGCGCATTTCATCGCTCGCCAGATTGCAAAGCACGCCTCCTGCCGCCTTGATGTCAGAGATAAAAAGGTCGGTCAACCGCTCACGCCAAAATTCAAACATCGTCAATCCGCCATATTCCGGCAGGCGAACACTGCCTTCCAACCTGTAAGGCAGAATTTCGTCCAGCGGACGCAGATAGCCATAGAGAAACGATGTGAGCCTCAAGTGATCCTGCGCATAGCGAAAATCGCCGTCGCTGAAATCCGACGGGTTCAGCCGCTTGAACACAATACCCGTATAAGCCAGCAGCGCCGCCGTTCCCGTCTTGCCCTCGACGACAAAATCCAGATAGCGCATCTTGTTTTCAACGGCAATTTTTGCATTGGTTCCAAGCATTTTCGCAAGTTCTTCGGGCGTAAGCTGTGCCAGTTGCAACGCATTGTCGCGAGCCGTTTCGCGGAACTGCGGGACGGTCGTGAAAGGCACTTCGGCCGAAGCTTTTTCGCTCATTGTCTTCGCACAGGATAGTAATGTCAGCATCGTCTTTTCGGTTTTCTGTATTCTTGAATGTTGCTGTAAAACAGCTTTTCACTGTAAAATCAACAAACAAAGGAAAATAAAGTTCTGATATTTGAAAAATACTCCCTCATTTTTTTCGTAAATAATATTTATCTATTAATTTTGCAGTTCGTGAGATAAACTGAAAAATTAGAAAAACGAAATAAAAATGGCAAAAGAAACAAAAAAAGAAGCTACACGCACTTCAATCGACGAATTGAACGAATCGCTCTCTACTCTGGAGCAACGTGTAGAGCAGAATGAACGTAAAATTGTTTGGTATGTTGTAGGTCTGCTTGTTGTAATCGGCTTGGGACTGGGTTACTATTATGGTATCCACAGAAATGGTATCGACAATGCAACTGAAATGATTGGTCAGGCTGACATTGCTTTGGCACAAGGCAACGACTCTGTAGCATTGCAGCAATATTTGCAGGTTGCCGACGAATACAGCAACAGCATTGCCAACCGCGCTAACCTCAACGCCGCAATCCTTCTCTACCAACAGGGCAAATATGAAGAAGCTATCAAGAGTGTTGACAACTACGACGTCAATGACGAACTTGTAGGCGCTGCTGCCGCTTCTTTGAAAGGCGACTGTCTGGTAAACCTCAAAAAGTATGACGAAGCCATTTCAAGCTTCGACAAGGCTATCAGCACTTCAAACAACAACGCACTCTACACTCCGTTGTTCATGATGAAGAAAGCTACAGTGCTCAATGCACAGCAGAAATATGCTGAAGCTGCAGAAATCTACACAGCTATCAAGGAAAAATATCCGAAATATTTGATAGCATACCGCGTAAACATTGACAAATATATCGAACGTGCTAACTACTTGGCAGGTCAGACTAAGTAAATAAAACAAATTGTTTCAATACGAAAGAGGGCAATCCAGTCAATGGGTTGCCCTCTTTGCTTTATGCCGTGGCCGTATATTTACAAATTCACAACAAGCGCGAAATCAAACCTGATATATTACAAAAAAATTAGCAGCCGGTATCCGGCTGCTAACATATTAGTTATAATTCTATTAAACTATCAGAACATTTTAGCTACTCGGGCGACGGCGGCGACGAAGGTGTCGACTTCTTCCGGGGTGTTGTAGACACCGAAAGAGGCGCGAACGGTTCCCTCAATGCCCAGCGAAGTCATCAGCGGCTGAGCACAGTGGTGTCCGGTGCGGACGGCGATGCCCAATTTGTCGAGCAGCATACCCATATCGTAGTGGTGAATATTGCCGACGAGGAAGGAAATCACCCCGCTCTTGTGCGCTGCATTGCCGAAAATACGCATTTCTGGAATCTTCATCAGCCCTTCGGTTGCTTGTTGGAGCAAGACATGCTCGTGTGCCTCGATTTGCTCCACACCGATGCGTTCCATGTAATCAATCGCTTCGCCAAAGGCGGCAATGCCTACAAAATCGGGCGTTCCGGCCTCAAACTTGAACGGAAGTTCGGCAAACGTAGTTTTCTCGAACGACACATGACCAATCATCTCACCTCCACCCTGATACGGAGTCATGGAGTCCAGCCATTTCTTTTTGCCGTAGAGCACGCCGACACCAGTCGGGCCATACATCTTATGGGCAGAAAAAGCATAGAAATCGGCGTCGAGGTCCTGTACGTCGATACGGAGATGGGGAGTGGACTGCGCACCGTCGACAAGCACGGGAACACCGTGACGGTGGGCAATGGCAATCATTTCCTTGACAGGGTTAACCGTTCCCAGCACGTTCGACACATGGCACATCGCCACCAGACGGGTATTGTCGGTGAACATGTCCTCAAAAATGTCGGTGCGGAGTTCGCCCTTGTCATTCATCGGCACCACGCGGATATTGATGCGCTTGCGTTTCTGCAACAACTGCCAGGGAACGATGTTGGAATGATGCTCCATGACGGTGAGAATAATCTCATCGCCGTTGCAGAGCTTGTCGCCGAACGACGATGCCACCAGATTGATGGCTTCCGTTGTTCCGCGAGTGAAAATAATTTCCTGCGTGGAAGCGGCATTGATGTAGGCACGCACCTTTTCGCGGGTACGCTCCTGCAATTCCGTGGCTTCCTGCGAAAGCGTGTGCACACCGCGGTGCACATTGGCTTTCTTCGTCGTGTACATATCGTTGATGCAGTCCAGCACACAGCGCGGAGTCTGCGAAGTGGCGGCACTGTCGAGATAAACCAGCGGTCTATCGTAAATCTTACGGTCGAGAATCGGATATTCCGCCCGTATTTCTTTCAAATCTATCATTGTTTCCTACTCCCTATTTCTTTGTTGACGGACAACTGTTCACACACTCACGGCAAGTGGCACTGCCTCCGAGTATGCGGTTCTCTACGAGATGGCGCAAGCGGTCCTTCAGCGCTTCCATGCGCACACCCGAAATAACATCGTTCATAAACGCCTGCATGAGCATCAGACGGGCTTCGTGTTCGGCAATACCGCGGGCACGCATGTAGAACAGCGCATTCTGGTCAATCTGACCGATGGAAGAGCCGTGGTTGCAACGCACGTCGTCGCAGTCAATCAGCAGTTGCGGTTTCGAATACATGCGGGCATCTGCCGAAGCACAGACGTTCTTGTTGCTCTGGTAGGCTTCTGTCTTTTCCGCACCGGGGAACACCTGAATCAAGCCGGAGAACGAGCCTACAGCGGCATCGTCGAGCACATATTTGAACAGTTCGTCAGTGTGTCCGCCCTTTGCACGGTGGCGCACCACGGTGTGGTTGTCAATCAGGCGGTTTCCGTTGCCCATCGCCATTCCAAGCAGATGCAGTTCCGTGCGGTCGCCTTCCAGTTCCACCTCAAAGTTGTTGCGTGTCTGTCCGTTCATCAGCGTTATGCCGTCGACCATCACGTTGGATTCGCGCTGCTGGCTGACAAAGCAGGAAGAAACACGGTGAGTGTCGACCGCAGAGTCCTCAATGTCATAATAGTCGAACACCGCCTGCTCGCCGGCAAAGATTTCCACCACCTGCGAATTGAGGTAGTCCACGCTGCAGTTCTGCGTATGGTCGCACACCAGCAGACGTGCCTGTGCGCCGGCTTCCAGCACAATCAGCATGCGGCGGTTGGTCATCAGCGGTGCGCCGCTGTTGAGAATGTTGACAAGCTGTATGGGCTTCTCTACCACCACTCCCTTCGGGACATAGATGAAAATGCCGTCCTGCGCGAGCAATGTGTTGAGCGCCACCTGCGTACTCTTCAGCCCGGCGGCCTTGCCGTAGTAGCGTTCCACAAGTTCGGCATTCTCTTCAGCCGCCTGCTTCAGCGACTTGATAATCACGCCCTTCGGCAACGCATTCTCTGAATTTTTTCCGGCATGGAAAGCGTCGTTGAAAAGGAAATACATGCAAGTGCTCATGTTCGGCACATCGCAACGGAACGCGTCGGCAGGATTCGCACCGAGGTCGATGCGGTTGATGTTCACGCCATAGTCGGGGGCAAACATCGCTTCGAGGTTCGTCACCTCGTAGTCCTCCTCGCCCTTTTGGGGCATGGCCGCGCCTTCCAGCGCCTTCAGCGCAGCATCGCGGCTGGCATTCAGCACCCCTGCCGAATGGCCGCAAATGGCCTTGCTGTTGGCTTTATAGAGTTCTATATATTGGTCAATAGCTGACATAGTCGTAATCCGTGTTTATTCGTTGTCCACTTCTTTCTTAATCCAGTCGTAGCCGCGTTCTTCCAGTTCGAGCGCGAGTTCCGGACCGCCAGTCTTCACGATGCGTCCCTTGTAGAGCACATGCACGATATCGGGCTTGATATAGTCGAGCAGACGCTGGTAGTGGGTAATGACAATCGTGGCGTTGTTCTCAGTCTTCAGCTTGTTGACACCTTCCGCCACAATGCGCAATGCGTCGATGTCAAGACCGCTGTCGGTTTCGTCGAGAATGCTCAAACGCGGTTCGAGCATCGCCATCTGGAAAATTTCGTTGCGCTTCTTTTCACCGCCCGAAAAGCCTTCGTTCACGGAACGTGAGGCCAACTTGTTGTCAAGCTGCACGATAGCACGTTTTTCGCGCATCAGTTTCAAGAAATCGCTTGCTGAAAGCGGCTCCTGATTGAAATATTTGCGCTTGGCGTTGACAGCAGCACGCATGAAATTCACCATCGACACACCCGGAATTTCCACCGGATACTGGAAGCTGAGGAACAGACCTTCGTGCGAACGGTCCTCCGGAGAGAGCTCCAGCAGGTTCTTGCCGTAGAATGTCACCTCGCCTTCCGTCACCGTAAACGCCGGATTACCGGTCAGAACAGAAGAAAGCGTACTTTTTCCCGAACCGTTCGGTCCCATAATTGCATGAACTTCGCCCGGACGGACGGTAAGGTTGATTCCCTTCAAAATTTCTTTGCCATCGATTGAGGCATGTAGATTTTTTATATCGAGCATTTTAGTATGATTTTTCAGTTAATAAATCTATCCGACAGAGCCTTCCAGCGAGATTTGCAGCAACTTCTGCGCCTCAACGGCAAATTCCATCGGCAGCTTGTTCATCACTTCCTTGGCATAGCCGTTGACAATCAGTCCGATGGCATCCTCGGTCGAAATGCCGCGCTGGTTGCAGTAGAACACCTGTTCTTCATTGATTTTCGAAGTGGTAGCTTCGTGTTCCACTACCGACGAATCGTTCTGCACGTCGATGTAAGGGAACGTGTGCGCACCGCAAGTGTCGCTCAGCAACAGGCTGTCGCACTGCGTATAGTTGCGGCAGTTGGTAGCGTTCTTGGCAATCTTCACCGCACCGCGGTAGCTGTTCTGGCTGAATCCTGCCGAAATACCTTTTGAAACGATGGTGCTGCGCGAGTTCTTTCCTACGTGAATCATCTTCGTACCGGTGTCGGCCTGCTGACGGTTATTGGTAACGGCCACCGAGTAGAACTCACCCACCGAATTGTCGCCCTGAAGCACGCAGCTCGGATATTTCCAGGTAATGGCCGAACCCGTTTCCACCTGTGTCCACGACAGTTTCGAGAAGTCGCCACGGCAAAGTCCGCGTTTTGTCACAAAGTTGTAGATACCGCCCTTTCCGTCCTTGTCGCCCGGATACCAGTTCTGCACGGTAGAATATTTCACTTCCGCGCGGTCCTCTACAACGATTTCCACAATCGCCGCATGAAGCTGGTTCTCGTCACGCATCGGAGCCGTACAACCTTCGAGATAGGAAACGTAGGCATCGTCGTCGGCTACAATCAGCGTACGTTCAAACTGCCCCGTTTCGGCAGCATTGATACGGAAATAGGTAGAAAGTTCCATTGGGCAGCGCACGCCTTTCGGAATGTAGACAAACGAACCGTCGGAGAACACCGCCGAATTGAGAGCGGCAAAAAAGTTGTCGCGGTAGGACACCACCTTGCCCAAGTATTTCTTCACTAAGTCGGGATAGTCCTTCACGGCTTCGGAAATAGAGCAGAAAATCACGCCCAGTTCCGCCAGCTTGTCGCGATAGGTTGTTTTCACCGAAACACTGTCCATCACCGCATCGACAGCCACGCCCGACAGGCGCATCTGTTCTTCAAGAGGAATACCCAGTTTGTCGAACGTCTTGCGAAGTTCCGGGTCAACCTCGTCCATACTGTCGAGTTTCTTGGTTTTAGGTGCGGCATAGTAGCTGATGGCCTGATAGTCGATTTCAGGAATGTCCAGGTGTGCCCATGTCGGCATCTTCATCGTCTGCCAATGGCGGAAAGCCTTCAGACGGAATTCCAGCAGCCACTCCGGCTCGCCTTTCACTTCGGAAATGTAGCGTACCACATCCTCGTTCAACCCCTTGGGGATGATATGCGTATCGATGTCGGTCACAAATCCATACTTATATTCGCCCCCGGTGGCATCTTTAATCAGCTCTTCGTCTGTCTTATTCTTATCGAAGTTATTTTCCATATAATTATATTCCGTTACGGAAAGTTTTCACTTGATTTTCCATTGCCGCCCGCCTCAGGCCTCCGGCAATTACATTCTAACATTTTTCTTTCTCAAATTGTTCTCCGTGCACACGAAAAACATTTGAAGCCGCCTTCGGCTGCCATCCGCTAAGAAACTATGCAACACACGTTTACAAATCGCCGCACAGAATCATCCGGCCGCCGTCGGTTCAGCCCACAAAGGTACGAAATTTTCACGGCTTCGCCACTATCCACATCCAAAAATCAGCACCTCCTCACGGAACGCCCCAAAAAGAACGGCGGCCTCCCCTCCATCAGGAAACCGCCGCCCTTCAGCCTCAAGCCTTTTATCGACACCTCGATTTAAATTATTCTCTGAAAGCAGGAAAAACAAGCATCGAATGCCAGCTGTCGTTGACATTGGTAATATAAAAGTCAAAATAGAAGGCTTTTTTATAGCGTCCGACACCAAGAATTTCCTTCAAATAGTAGTCTGTCTTGATTTTTTGCGATTCCGTCATCGATTCGCTGAAAGAATAGGTGAAGAAAGTAGAAAGATTAAACACCTCGTCGTCTTCATCAAAAAACAGATTGTCGCCAATTTTCAGTTCCGGAATACCCGGCAGGCTCTTGCTCACAAACAAGTCCACACAATCGCCGGAAAATCCCGACAGTTTGTCGCACACCACATAGTCAGACATCCTCTGCCCTTTCGCTGCCAACAATACGGGTGACAACCGATAGACCGACATGGGAGGAATGGCAATCACACGCTGCGCATAGGTCGTCGTCACTTCCCCGCTGGTTGAACTGCCTCCTACATTCACACCACTGGCAAGCGTTCCGACCGCGCCTCCAATACCCATTGCTCCGGTTACAGCACCCAAATTAACACTTCCACCGCCTGTCGAACTCGACATGCTTGACGTCACACTCGGAACATAATAGGGAGAAGATTCCTGATTACGCATCACGAAAGAATTTCCCAAATCCACATACAAAGTCTTGTCCGTATGGTTTTCCAATTCCGTCACGAAATAAGGAGAAAACGCCAGGACACTGAAATATTCCACCTCCGAATAAGGTACAAACTTTTCGTCACGAGCACTAAAATAACCGGGAACCAAACGTACCGACAAATTTCCGTCGTACAAGGCACTCGACGGTTTAACGCCCAATGCAAGGAACATCGTACTCGCTTCTTTGCCTTTTCGCTTCGTTCCTTCGTAAACCAAAGAACGGAGGTTGTGATTGCGTATCATCGTTTCATTCTGTTTCACAGCTTCTTCGCTGACCGATTTTGCAGCAGCCGGATTTACAGCCGCAGGCGCGGAAACAGCCGCACCGGCATCCTTCATCGTCATCGTCCGGCCATCTTCAAACTTAATAATCAGGATTTCCGACTTATCCATACGATATGTGGCATTGGTCGAATCTTCGGCGAGCGTATAAAACACGGAAGTCTGTCCCAACTCCAAATTTTTCACTTTATAGGTATCTCCGCTGTTCGTTACAATCAAATCCTGAGCCACAACAGAAAACACTGAAGCAATAAGAATACAAAATGTCAAAATTCTTTTAAATACCTTCGAATAACACATATATTTTCTTTTTTTACAAAGATACACATTCCCCCCAAAAGCGACTATCGCCACAGGAAGCAACCGTCCCCATCCGGTCAAAACACGCCCCTATTCGACTCAAATTTATCCTTAAACAACTCAATTTAAAAATCTACCCCAAATCGGGGAAAATGTCAAGTCCCCATACCCAGGGGGCAAGATTCATCACCAGTTTGAAAAAGTCGCCGCCGATCAGTCCGGAAGTGTGGAAAATGGAAAGTGTCGGCGAAAGGACATAAATGCCGTTGAGCGCCACGCTTAACAGCAACAGATATTTGAAAACACCGAAAGCGGCACCGCCCACACGGTCGACCATTGCCAGATGGGCAGCATGCACTGCCTTGCACATCACACCGGCAAGAATGACAATGGCAAAATATACGACGAGAAAAAGCAGAATATAAGCCAAAATCGTACCCGTATAAGGGGCTCCGGGAAAATCAGCGGCATCGGGCACACCGCGCAACAACAGCCCGTAAGTCTTGTCACCGCAAACATGACAGGCAAAAATACCCGCCAACGCACCGACCACTGTACCAGCACCGCGGATAATGCCTTTCATAAAGCCCAAAATTCCCCCGATAGCGGTAACCACAAGTATAAGAATATCAATAAATGCCATAACTTCCGTTTTTTATATACACATTTACAGGCACAACCGAACCGCTGCCTGTCTTCTACAAAGACAGCGCAAGGCGAGTGCAATGAAAAACAAGGACAAGTTCTTGAATTTGACAATGCCGAGCCGCCGCCTGTCTTCTACAAAGATACAGAATTTTCCAACACATACGCAAGCAACTGGATAAGCAATAAAATCCACATTTTCATCGTTATATTAGGAAATTGTTACCATAGAAATGAAAAGACTACTCTTTATCATATGCGCTCTGATGGCTCTTGCAGCGAGTTCGTGCATCGAAGACGGATTCACGACAAGCAGCAGCGACCTGCTGAATTTCTCGACCGACACGGTGAGTTTCGACACCGTTTTCACGGACGAGAACACCAGCACACGCCGCTTTCTTGTCTACAATCCACACAAAAAGCAACTGAACATCGAACATATCTATATGAGCGATTCGCCGGAAGGCGCACAGTTCTTCCTGAATGTCGACGGACGCAGCGGCGAAGAGTTCCGCGATATCGAAGTGCGCGGACAGGACAGCATCTATGTATTTGTCAAGGCGCAAGTCAACGCCAATGAGGAGAATCTCCCGTTCGACGTTTTCGGACATCTGAATTTCGTGACCAACGGCGTGACACAGACCGTCGTGCTGCGTGCAGCCGGACAAAACGCCTACACCATACGCGACTGGCATATCACCGAAAACACGACACTTGCCACCGACCGCCCCTACCGCATCATGGACAGCATCGTGGTAGAGGAAGGGGCAACGCTCACCATTCCTGCCGGCCTCACCGTATTTTTCCATGACAAGGGAAGGATAAAGGTGCGGGGCACGCTGAAAGCCATCGGCGAACAGGCACTCCCCATCACGATGCGCGCCGACCGCCTCGACCAGGTGGCAGGCGACATTCCTTTCGACCTGATGGCAGGCCAATGGGACGGCATTCTGCTCGAACGCCAGAGTTTCGACAACGAAATGGCATATGTGGTCATGCGCGGTTCGTCGACCGGAGTGACAGCCGACTCCTGCGGAGTGCTCGACCGGCGCAAACTCCACCTGTTCAACTCCGTACTTCACAATTCCTCGTCATCAGTTCTCACATCCAGCCACAGCTGGATTGATGCCGAAGGCTGCGAATTTTCCGATGCCAACAATGGAGTTGTGACCCTCACAGGCGGCCGCCATGCGTTCAACAACTGCACCTTTGCCAACTATTATCTGTTTGATGCCATCACCAGTGCCATTATCACCATAGGCTATGTGCTGCCCGACGAGCAGATTTACGATAACCCGCTGATGGAGGCGGTGTTCAACAACTGTATCATCTACGGAAACACCCCCGACATCTCTCACGGCGACCTTGCCGGCTCCAACGTGAAATTGCAGTACTGCCTGCTCCGCTCCAAAGGCGAGGACGACAATAATTTCATTGCCTGCACCTGGGGAGGCGACCCGAAATTCTATACCGTCCGCGAAGAATACGTTTTCGACTACCGCCTGAAAGACGAGAGTGATGCCATAGGAAAAGGCAACACGGCTCTCTGCCCGGAGAATGCCCGTTACGACCGCTTCGGCAATGACCGCATGCAAGCAAGCGGCCTCGACCTCGGTGCCTATGTCTATATTCCCGAACCTAAAGAAGAACAGCAATGAAAACCTCCATATCGCTCAACGACATGCCTTTCTATGCCTATCACGGCGTCCTCGAACAGGAACGCACCGTAGGCAACCGGTTCACCGTATCGGTCACCGTCGACTATCCCTTTGAACGGGCCATGCAGACCGACGAGCTCGACGGCACGCTGAACTACGCGGAACTTTACGCCCTTGTACAAAGGGAGATGAAAACGCCGTCGAAACTGCTTGAACACGTGGCAGGACGCATCATCAACGCCATCCGTCGGGAATTTCCCGAAGTCACAGGCGGACGCATCACCATTACCAAACAGAAACCGCCTATTCCGGGCAGCGTGTCACCTTCGGCAGTAACCGTTGAATGGTAACAAGAACAACGCCGCCGGACCGTGTGGAGAGCCACATAGTCCGGCGGCGGTTTTTATTTCATACCAGCGCTATTTCTCGGGGAGTTCGCGGTCGAACAATGAAACATACTGTGAAGCCATAATCCCTGTACCGCCTTCCACATTCGAATAGATGACAACCGGCTCTTTCAGTCCCAAGCCGCCCAATTCGGAATCCTCGCGCTGCTGATACTTGAACATGCTGCGCAAATACTTGTAGTAGTCCTCCGAAATGCTGCGCAAGCAGAACCGGCGTTTTGGAGTAACGACAAAAGAATTGTCCACTTCCTTCACACGGACACCATAACGCTGACCGTCAATTGTTTCATCAGAGAACACACAACCCCAGTCGTTCCAGATATCGCCACTGGTCACGTCAAGTATGTCCTTGTTCTGCGAAACAATAAGCGGGTCGGTATAATATACATACATCGGACTGTATGAAGTCTCAGCACTGTTGGCAATCGCAAGCGCCGTCAGCAGATAGTAATTCTTTTCGCCGGCCGGATCCGTGAACCATATCGTATATTCAGCCGCATACCGCATCCAGGATTCTATATTGTCCAGCAATTTCGCATCCACCGACTCAACTGGCACCTGACGGGGCACAACATCCGTCACACGGGCATCACCATAACGCGTAGCAGCACGGATTTCCACCTTATCGCCGGCATGAGGCACGTAATCCGACATATATACCCACTTATGTTTCCGCAGCTCCGCGTCAGAACCCGGATAGAATGTTCCCGAATCCCAGTCAAATTCCTTTCCTTTCATGTCTTGAACGAACTTGTCGTTGACATACAACGAAACTTCCGCATCGCGAATCAACAAATCGTCGACCGATTCATCGTAGCGGTAGGTACGGGATATGCTTGCCATCACCACCGTATCGGGATTGGCCACGGCATTGATGACGGGTACCGGTTCCGGCATCAGATTGTCGAACTCAATTTCAGAATAGCACGACGGCAACAGGATTGCCGCAAGCAGTACAATATATAGTTTCTTCAACATAACCGTTTAAAAATAATAAGTGTAGGACACATTAGGAATTATAGGGAAAATGGAGAATGTTTCATAGGTCACATCCCACGGCCGCTGGTGGTTTCCGCCGGAAGGCGTATACTCAACCATCTTGCGTGTACGCACCACAATCGGATTCATGCGGCAATAGGCATTGTAGAGCCCGACACGCCACACACCCTTGCGGCCCTTCTTCAACTGTCGGGTGAACGATGCTCCAAGGTCAAGACGGTGATAAGCCGGCAGGCGCACATTGTTGCGTCCCGTATAATAAGGCAATCCCAAATTCTCGTCATCCGAGTCGCTCGGCGCTATCCATCCGGGAATACCGGTATCCTGAAATCCCTGAGAAAGTCCGACTGGCACAGTCATACGGTTGCCCGTAGCAAATACCCAGGCAGCGTTCAGCTCGATACGGTCATTGAGTTTGTAGCTTGCCACAAGATTGACTTTATGACGGGTGTCGAATTTTGCGGGATACCATTCGCCATGATTGATGCCGTCCACTTTCCGGTCGTTCCACATTAGTCCGTAGCTGAAACTTCCGGTAAGTTTGCCCACGTTTCGGGTCACCGTAAACTCACCGCCGTAAACACGTCCTTTTCCATACAGGATGTTTTCCATCTTGTCGTGTCCATAGGCATAGTCCTCATTCACTTCCGCCACGCCGTCAAGCCACTTGTAGTAGCCTTCCAGCGAGAACGAATAGCCTCGTTCCCAATCGTAGTACAATCCGGCGGAAATCTGGTCACTGATCAGCGGACCGTTATCCTTTCCCATCGGCATCCAGTTGTCGGTAGGCAGGTTCACATAACTGTCGCTCACCTGCTGCACATATTGTCCCATCCGCGCATAGCCGGCCTTGAAACTGAAATTCGGCATAAAGCGGAAATTGGCGAGGAAACGCGGCTCAAGCGAAGTTTCCCACCGGTCATAAATATGTATTGCCGAATAGCGCAGACCTGCATCCAGCCCTAACCATGAAAGCGGATTCCAGGCGAAGTCGGCATAAGCACCGCCTTCGTTGGCAAAAATACGATAGTCGGAAAACGTGATGTCTTTTATGTCCTGATTCTTTTCCGTACGGTACGTACCATAGGAAGGCAAAAAATTATGGTGCTGAAAATATCCGCCAAAACGGAAATCGTAGTTGGAACGCGAATATTTCCAACGGGCAAAAAGTGAAATGTCGTCCGCAGAATTGCGGTCCTCGCGATAGGCATTGTCCGTATCCTGATATTCTTCGGAGATTATTTCCCGCTTATACAACGATTTGTAGCGCGTAAAGGAAGCCGTTATCTCCGATGTCATCCAGTCGTTATATTTGTACCACCAGCCGATTGAAGCCAAAGTATTTCCCCATCGCAGGTTGTCGACATTCCGTTCCAAACTATAGCCTTCGGGGTAATCTTTGCCAACCTCCGTTTCGTCGCCGAATTTCATCAGGTCATTGCCCCAATACACATTCATATACATTCGGCTGCGGTCGGAAAAGCGATGATCAATCCGTGCATTGACATCCGTAAAGGCATATCGTGCAATGGTTTTGGCAGCACTTTCGTCCTTCAGTTTATTGATGATGGCAAGCGTAGGCACGGAAAGCACATCCAGCCACGAGCGGCGTACGGAAACATCAAACGCCGTCTTGCCCTTGAATATCGGTCCTGTCAGGTGCACCATACCCGATGTCAGTCCCAGCGATGCGGCACCGTGATAGTTTTCAAAGTCGGGAGAAGCCGTGCGAATGTCCACCACACTCGAAAGCCGTCCGCCGTACTGTGCCGGAAATGACGATTTATAGAAAGTGACGTTGTCAACTATTTCCGTATTGAAAGAGGAAAACAGACCGCCAAGGTGACTGATCTGATAAAGAGGCACACCATCGAGCAATATCAGGTTCTGGTCGTTGCCGCCTCCACGCACATACAGTCCGGAAAATCCCTCAACGCCTTCCGAAACGCCGGGCTGAGTAGCCAAAGCCTTGATAATGTCGGGTTCACCGGTCATCGACGGCAGACTCAACAACTGCTGCTTGTCCATCTGCAACATTCCCATATCAAGTGTCGAGGCATCAGAACGCCTGTTAGCACCGGCCACAGTCTCCACCTCCGGAAGCACTACGCCCTTCGGAAGAAAATCCGTGGAATCCTTCTTTTCCACAGTTGTCTGTGCAAACGAACTGAAGCAGACAACTCCTGTCATAAAAGACAGCCAATAGAGTTTCATATCATTTATTTCATTAGTCGGAAAACAATGTCAGCCACAACCGACCTTTTCCAAATTTATTTATGTAATTTAAAACCTACAACAAAGGTACGACAGTATTACCCCAAATAATTAACACAAATTAACGTATGGTGATATCTATCCTTAGCCGGCAAGGGTGACAATCAGCAACAGCAGGGAATAAATCAGCATGTTGCGGGCAGTGGCACCCAACAGCGGATTGAGAGCGGCACCGGTGGAACGGCGTATTCTCGCCCACGTGGTAAGATGCAGCAACAGATAGACCAACGGAGCGGCCACAAATTTCCACTCTGTCCACACGCCGAAGGTCAACGCCACGGCTGCTATTCCGAAAAGCAGATAGACAGCGGCTGCCACAGGCCGTCCGAAACGGACCACCGTCGTACGCTTTCCGGCAGCACGGTCGTCTTCGCAGTCACGGTAGTTATTGACAATCAGCACGTTCACGCCCATCAGTCCGACAGAGATTGAGGCACGAACCACATCGTCGGTCACATAGCCCGTCTGCAAATAAAATGTCAGGCAAACAGGAACCAATCCGAAGAAAAGCAATACGGCCACATCGCCCAAACCGATACGCGACAAAGGATAAGGCCCGGCACTGTAGGCGAGTGCAAAAAGAGCAATCACAATGCCGACAGGGATAAGTTTCCAGCCGCCGAAAGGAATCAGGCAGCAGCCTACGACGCAGGCCAGTGCCAACGTGCCGAATGTGGCACGCTTCATGGCGCCGGGCATGATGTCGCCTTCCGTCACTCCCCGGCGGAATCCCGCGCGTCCCTTCTTGTCGGAACCGTTCTTATAGTCATAATATTCGTTGGCAAAGTTGGAAGCCACCTGCGCAAGCAGGGCAAACAGGCAGCACAACACGGCAGGCAGCCACTGAAAGCCGCCGTGCATGGCAGCATAGCCGCACGCCACGACAACGCCTGCCACCGAAACCGGCAGCGTGCGCAAGCGCGTGGCCTCTATCCAACTTTTAGCAGTTCTGTTCATTTCAATATTGGTTGTAGGAAGCTATTTCTTCCGTAGTCTTGCGCGATTTCTCGCGATGATTTTGGGAGGAATAGCCGAGCGCAACGACCAGCAGCACGCGTTTCGACGAAGGAATGCCGAGCGTTTTTTTCAGCCGTTTCTCGTCGAACCAGCCCAAAATGCAGCTGCCCAACCCTTCCTCGGTAGCGGCCAGCGTAATGTTGGAAGTGGCGATACCGCAGTCAATCAGCGGAAAATGCTTGTTTTTGATCCATCCGCCGAGCCGGGCCGTAAAATTGGGCGATTCCTGCACGACAACAATGAAGCAAGGCGCCTCGTAGGCAAACTTGTTCATCCCCATCGAAGCCAGAGAGTCGGCCACTTCGTGGCATTTGTCCGGCTCGTCGACCACCACAAAGTGCCACGGCTGCGAATTGCATGCCGACGGCGCCAGGCGGCCCGCCTCTATAATCCGGTCGATTTTCTCATGCTCCACCTTCCGCGACACGTCGTAACCACGGTCGCTCTGGCGGGCGGCTATCAGGTCATAAATGCTGCTCATTTTCGTATCTTATCTTGAGAACTCCATCAGACGGCTCAAATATTTGCCGATGATGTCAAATTCAATGTTCACCACACTGTCCTTTTCAACTGTCTTGAAATTCGTGTGTTCGAATGTATAAGGGATAATGGCTACCTGGAAACTGTTTTTCTGCGAGTTGCACACCGTAAGGCTCACGCCGTTCACCGTCACCGAACCCTTTTCCACCGTCACATAGCCCTTCTGTGCCATTTCCGGCTTCACTTCGTATTCAAACGTAAAGTAGCGGCTTCCATCGGCATCTTCCACATTCGTGCAGACGGCAGTCTGGTCGACATGTCCCTGAACGATGTGTCCGTCAAGACGGCCGTTCATCAGCATGCTGCGTTCCACATTCACCAAGTCGCCCACCTTCAGCAGTCCGAGATTGCTGCGGTCGAGCGTTTCCTGAATGGCAGTAACCGTATAGGTACCGTCGCCCGGCAGGTCGACAACCGTCAGGCAGACACCGTTGTGTGCCACCGACTGATCAATTTTCAACTCATCGGCAAAGTCACATTTCAATGTAATGTGAAGGTTTCCCGCCTCTTTTCTCAAGGCAACTACCGTTGCCGCTGTCTCAACAATTCCTGAAAACATATCCTAAGTTGTCCTTTTAAGTGTTACTTGTTTTGCGCCGTAAAAATACGAATTTTCAGTCGGAGATTCGTTTCTGAAACAGAATTATTTTTAGTATTTCAACATAAAACAGGATGCAGAAAACGCTTCCCTGTCCCAGTCAGAAGGCACGCTGAGGCAGGTTGCGACTTCAAGGCAATACCGATTCTTTCGTTTTACTGATGAAAACGCCGCATCAATCTTCAATTTTAAAATAACGGTAAGTACCGACATTGCTTTCGGTCTTTATCTCGTTACCGTCAACGCCGACCAGTTCGAACCATCTGTCCTGCGTAACTTTTCCGGAAGTCTGGGTGATGTACAGCATATTGCCGTCTATGCGATATTCATACGAAGTGTTCCCGTCATGCCTGTTGTTCCAATATAGTACGCCATTACTGTACAGAATTATATGTTCTCCCGTACTGCAGTTGAAACGGTTCACTTCTTGTCCGTTTTGCGAAATACCGTACGTGGTAAGCGAAAGTTTCTTTCCTACCAAAGACTGCCATCCCGTTCCTGCCGCTGTTCGGGCAACTGCCTTTTCCACGACATCAGAACGTGAATCAGTATCCCAATATACTATTTCGCGTGTCTCGGTATCATCATAGATTTTATTACCACTCGAAAATACTTTATAGACATCCCTCGATATCCAGTTGCCGTTATTGTCCAGTTTAATATTGTCATACTCATATTTCGAATTTATATCTTCACCGTTTACTTCGGATCCAATACACAAACCATTGTCATTATAGTAATATTTGGTAACCAATGTATCATCACCGAATATCCATCCGAATGATACATAGGTATCAGTAGAAACCAGTCCGTTCTCATATACATAATATGTTTTCGACGTTGCATTGGTACACTCTTCATCCGTATAGATAGTAAGCGTTGACACATATTGAGACGAATCCCTCACTATTTCGGGATAGATTTCTTCATTGATCTTCACCACCGTTATCTTTTTAATCGCACCGTCACGGCCAAATTCATATTTCCAGCCGCCGTAAATTATTGACTTCACATTATCCTTGACTCCCAGAATATGAGCATCATGATACCTCTGCGCCTGACAAGGCACAACAATAGCGAGCAGCATCAAAAAATATATAATCTTCATAATTTGTAAATATAATAAAATGACATTTATCAAATTTTTCAAACCATTCAGTTTCAGAACACTACTTTGCGGTTACCGTTATTAGAGGTGACAGAATTTCGCAAGTCAAACCGTCAACATCGAATCGAGTCTGTGCCGTGGCGAAAATCGTCGAAAAAGCGAAAATGAGATATAATGCAATTTTTTTCATAGTAAATGTTCGTTGAGGTAATCGGTTGGCAATCTTTGAAGAATGGGCTAGTCCTTTCAAAATTTTCTGCAAGGTACAAAAAAATTATAACAAACACGACTGACTGACAGCTTTTTTCACAAAAATCTTTCAAAATCAGCGTTTCTTGAAAGCCATTTTTGAGGGAAGATTGTTATACAAACAAAAGTTTTTCTTATTTTTACGAAAACATAAAACCTTCGTTATGGAAATCACACTGCCGAAACGCATCGACGGACAGCCGGCACAAGTTCTGACCGGCAAACAGCAAATCACCGTTGTGGGTGCAAACGGTGCAGGAAAAACCCGCTTTATCAACCGCATGGCCCAGGACCTTGGAGACACGGCGTTCCAGGTATCGGCACTCAACGCCCTTTTCCCGATAAAAGACAATGCCATCAAGGCCAACTCCATCAGCGCCATCTACAACAATGCGGTGCAAAACGCCCAATTTGTCAAGCCTATCGCAGAAACGGAATTCGAAATGCTTCTTTATCTGCTGCTGAACGACGAAATCACCGACCTGTTCGCCTACAAGCTGCAAATGCTCAACAGCGACAAAAAACTGGAGATGCCGCGCACAAAAATTGACACGGTGGCCCGGCTGTGGCAGGACATTTTCCCGAAAAACGAAATTCTGCGGGGAAACGGACAAATCAAATTCCGCAACATGAAGGCAGGCGGACCGTTCAAACCGTGGCAGCTGTCGCACGGCGAAAAGGCGGTGTTCTACTATGTCGGCGCAGCCCTTTACGCGCCGAAACGCAGCGTGATTTTCGTCGACTCTCCGACCATGTTCCTCCACCGCTCCATCACTCAAAGCCTGTGGACTGCCATTGAGGGAATACGTCCCGACTGCACGTTTGTCTACCTGACCCACGACCTCGAATTTCCAACATCACGCACCGACAACATAACCATTTGGGTACGCAACTGCGACATCGAACACGAGGCTTGGGACTACACCATCATGAATCCGCACGAAATGCTGTCGGAACAACTGATGCTCGACATTCTTGGTGCCCGCAAGCCGGTGCTTTTCGTGGAAGGCGACAACTCCCACAGCATCGACTACAAGCTCTATTCGCTGATTTTCCCGGAATACACCGTCAAGCCAATGGGCAGCTGCAACAAAGTGATTGAAACGGTGCGTTCATTCAACGACATACAGAATTTCCACCACCTTGACTCTCACGGCATCGTGGACCGCGACCGCCGCAACAAAGAAGAGGTGGACTATCTGCGCAACAAAAAGATTTTGGTGGCAGATGTGGCAGAAATCGAAAATCTGTTCCTGCTGGAAAATGTGGTGCGGACCGTGGCACGCGTCCGAAACAAAAAAGAGGACTATGTGTTTCAGAAAGTGCGCTCTACAGTCATGTCGATGTTCAAAGGTGAATTAAGGAAACAGGCGCTGATGCACACGCGCCATCGCGTGAAACGCACGATTGAAGTGGTCATCGACCGACGTTTCCAGAACATCAACGCATTGGAAGAACACATGCTCGACCTTGTGAACGAAATCAAGCCGCGCGCCATCTATGAGGACTATTGCAGAAGTTTCAACCGCTATCTGCAAGAGTCGGACTATAAGGCCGTGCTGCGCGTCTACAACCAAAAATCCATGCTGATTGAAACCAACATAGCCCCTCTCTGCGGTTTTACAAAGAAGGACGAATATATCAAGGAAGTGATGCGGATTCTGAAAATGGGCGGCAAGGATGCGGAAATCATCCGCACGGAAATAAAGAAATGTTTCGGCATCGGTGACTGACAATTGTCGGTTTGTTGCAACTTTTTATAGAACTTGCACTACCTTTGCCGTATGAAAACAAACTATATCCATTTAGACGAAACAAAATCGACCAACAGCTACATGGCCGGTATCGCCACTACGGCCGAACACGGAACGGTAGTCTACACCGACCGCCAGACGGCAGGGCGCGGACAACGGGGAAACTCGTGGGAATCGGAACCGTTCAAGAACGTAACCATGTCCATCCTGCTCCGTCCGGAAAACGTGGCTCCCAACCAGCAGTTCTGGCTGTCGGAGATTTCAGCATTGGCCGTTGAAAGGGTACTCTCGAAATACATCGGCAACGTGTCCATCAAATGGCCGAATGATGTATATTACAAGGATTTCAAGATTTGCGGAATGCTGATTGAGCATTCGCTTTCGGGCGGAAAAATCAACTATACGATTCCCGGCATCGGCATCAACGTGAACCAGCGGGTGTTCCTGTCCGATGCGCCCAACCCGATTTCACTTGTCAACGTCCTCGGACACGAAGTGCCGACATCGGAAATTCTCGACGGTCTTGTCGATGAAATTCTTACGATGTGCGGCCAGCTTCCGGAAAAGGCGGAAGAAATTCACCGCGAATTTCTGTCGAAGCTCTACCGCCGCGACGGTTTCCACGAATACCAGTCGACCATCCGCTCCGCCTCGGCCGACGGCCTGTCGGTGCTGGAAGAAGGGGAACATTTTCAGGCACGCATCGTAAACGTGCACCCCGACGGCATGCTCGACCTGATGACCACCGAAGGCCATATCCACACCTTCGCCTTCAAAGAAGTGGCATTCATATTGGGATAACAAACAGTTCAAACAAAAAATCGCAACCACAACGGACAAACCGGTATGGTTGCGATTTCTATTTTTTACAATGTACTTTTACTCGCGGAACTTGATTTTGCAGTCGTCGAGGCTGTCGATAATGGCGAGGCTCTGAATGTTGTGGCCCATTTCGCGCAGGCGGTCGCCTCCGCCCTGGAAGCCCTTCTCGATGATAAAGCCCATACCTTCAATCGTTGCACCGGCCTGACGGGCAAGGTCAATCATGCCGAGCGCGGCATTTCCATAGGCAAGGAAGTCGTCGATGAAAATCACATGGTCGTCCTTCGTCAGGAAGCTGTTGCTGATGCAAACCGTATATACACGGTTTTTAGTGAAGGAGCGCACTTCCGACACGAGCATATTGTCCATCGTTTTCGGTTGTTTCTTCTTGATGAACACCACCGGCAACTGAAGAATATAGCCCAGCATGATGGCTGGAGCAATACCACTGGCCTCAATGGTTACAATCTTATTGAAATTTACCCCGGCAAAACGGCGTTTGAATTCCTGGGCGATTTCGTACATCAAATTCGGGTCAAGCTGATGGTTCAAAAAGCTGTCCACCTTTAAAATGCCACCCGGAAGCGAGCGGCCGTCTTGAAGTATTCTCTCTTTTAACAGTTGCATATCGGAAAGTTTTTGCAAACTTATACAAAAAAGCCGACTCCACCATATTCCGGTCCAACTATCTTTGAAAAAAAGAAACAAATTACCTACCTTTGGCAACGATTGAAATGAACAGCTATGGAACTTAAATACACCCTCAACCAGCGTCCGCCGATGGCGCATCTTCTGACTTACGGCCTGCAATGGCTCATCCTCTCCATTCCTAACGTGCTGACCGTAGCCATGCTTGCCAAAATCCAGTTTTACGACGACATTGTGCAGCAGACTCTGTATCTTCAGAAACTTTACACCGTGCTTGGAATGACCATGATTGCGCAAGCACTGTGGGGCCACCGCATGCCGCTCGTCGTCGGACCGGCAGCCGTACTGATTGTGGGCATTCTCACCGCACAGTCGGCCGGATTCAACGCTGTCTACACGGCCATTGCCGTAGGCGGCGTAGCGCTGTTCCTGGTTTCCATTTCGGGACTGCTGAAAAAAATCCAGACAATTTTCACACCGCGCATCATCATCACCATTCTCGGACTGATTGGCATGACGCTCGCGCCGGTGTTTCTCGACCTCATTTTCAAAACCGGCAGTCCGCTGTTCAATTTCGGGTTTACCGTCATTGCCATCCTTGCCACTTTTATTCTGAACAACCTGCTCAAAGGTATCTGGAAATCGACCACCATTATTTTTACGGTCGTTTTAGGCACAGCCGCCTACTACCTGTTCAATGAAATTCCGCCAATGCCCGACTACGACTACCGCATCACCCTCGACAGTCTGTTTATCCGACCGGAATTTGAAGCCGGAACGATTCTTTCCTTCCTTATCTGCTTCTTCGCCCTGCTTATCAACGAGTTGGGTTCTGTCCAATCGGTAAAGGACATGGTACAGGCCGACGAACCCGACAAACGCATAGCCCGCGGCAATGCCGTCGTCGGACTGGGAAACACCCTGTCGGGAATGCTCGGCATCATCGGTCCGGTGGACTTTTCCATCTCCCCGGGCATCATCGCGTCAACCGGCTGCGCTTCGCGCTACACGATTATCCCCTGCGGAATCGGTCTGGTGCTGTGTGCGCTCAGCCCGTCGATGGTTTCGGTGTTCACCCTGCTCCCCGACATCATCATCGGCATCATGCTCATGTATATCGTCATCCTTCAGCTTGCCGCCGCTTTCAACCTGATTGTAGACACCGGCTCGGTACGTAATTTCGACCATGCGCTGACCATCGCTATCCCTATGGGCATCGGACTTTTCGTAGCCCTGCTGCCACAGAGTGCCGTGGCTGCGCTGCCGGCGATTCTGCAACCCATCCTGTCGAACGGTTTTGTGGTGGGAGTACTGACCGTTGTCATGCTTGAACACCTTGTTTTCAAGAAAAGGCAACGCTAACGGCCCTACTTTTCGACCATTCTTTTGGCCGAATTTTCCTTTTTGTTCTGCCATTAGTTTTTTCTCAGGGAAAAACTAAACTTTCGAGCTACAATAATGTTTTTCTATTATTAATTTCGTCCTCCGAAAAAGATTAACATTATTGTATATGCTACACAAAACCAAGGGATTATTACTATCTGCACTGACCGTCATCTTCACGTCTCTCTGCAGCGTTGCTAACGAGCCTCTTTCCCTCGACTCTTGCCGGAATATGGCATTACGCAACAACAAGACAATGCAAATTGCCCAGGAAAGGCATAAAGCTGCCGAATATCAGAAGAAAGAAGCCTTTGCCGCCTATTTGCCGGGCTTTGACTTCACAGGCACCTATTTCTACAATCAAAAGGAAATTTCGTTGCTTTCGGGCGACCAGATGCTTCCTACCAAGTCGTTCAATCCGCAAACCGGACAATATGACTACAATATCCTTGTCGGTGCCGACGGCAAACCTGTACTGACTCCCGACGGACAACCGATTCCGACACAAGTGGCAGTTATCCCGAAAGAAGCAATGACATTCGACATACATAATGTATTCGGCGGAGCCGTAACGCTCACGCAGCCTATCTTCATGGGCGGAAAAATCATCGCCCTGAACAAAATGGCCGACTACGCCAAGGACCTTGCCGGCGAAATGCAGAAAACGGCTGAAAAGGAAGTCGTCTATGCCGTTGATGCCGCCTATTGGCAGGTAGTTTCGCTGGGCGAAAAGAAAAAGCTCGCCGACAGCTATATCGAACTGCTCGACACGCTCCAGCGCAACGTGAAGGCAATGATTGCCGAAGGCGTAGCCACGAAATCCGACCTGCTCAATGTGGAAGTGAAGCTCAACGAGGCCAACATCGACCTGATGAAGGTGGACAACGGCCTGTCGCTCTCACGCATGGCATTGGCGCAAATCTGCGGACTTCCGTTGGATTCACAGCCGACACTCGTCGACGAATACAACGACGTGAAGGAATTCAAGTCGTTGCCTTCCAACAGCTACAACATGAACGACGTCTACGCCAACCGTTCCGACCTCCGCAGTCTGGAACTGGCCGTGAAAGTGTTCGAGCAGAAACAGAACGTGGCACGCTCGGAAATGCTTCCGAACATTGCCGTCGTAGGTTCTTACGGATTCTCCAACCCCAACATATTCAACGGATTTGAAAAGAAGTTCAACGGTATGTTCAGCGTAGGCGCCATGGTTAAAATCCCGCTGTGGCACTGGGGAGGAAACTACAACAAGTTCCGCAACGCCAAGAGTGAAACCGTCATCAAGCAACTCGAACTGGAAGAAGCCAAAGAGAAAGTGGAACTTCAGGTGAGCCAGGCCGCCTTCAAGGCAAAAGAAGCCGCCAAGACTCTTGAAATGGCAAAATCCAACCTCGACAAGGCAGAAGAAAATCTGCGCCAGGCACAAATCGGCTACAAGGAAGGCGTGATGCCCATCGACAACGTGATGGCAGCACAGACTGCATGGCTGAAAGCCAACTCCGAACACATCGATGCCGGAATCGACGTTCAGCTCTGCGACGTATATCTGTCGAAAGTACTGGGAACTTTAACTTACTAACACCTCATTTTTTCAGAATCTAAAAGAAATAAAAATATAATTATGGAAAACTTGAATTTCAATCAGGAAAGCGAACTGGTGATAAAGAAAAAGGAACGCTCGCTATTCGTTGCCATCGGCGTTGCCATCATCGTTGTTATCATACTTGGCATTATCGGCTTCATCGTCATCAAGCCTGCACCGGAAATGGCACAGGGACAGGTGGAAGCCACATCCGTACGCGTTTCAGGACTTCTTCCTGGACGTGTTGAAAAGTTCTATGTAACGGAAGGACAGAAAGTGCAGGCCGGCGACACACTTGCCAAAATCCACTCTGCCACTGTCGACGCCAAGCTGGCACAGGCTCTTGCCATGCAGGATGCCGCCGACGCACAACGCCAAAAGGCAAATGCCGGCGCACGCTCGCAAGTGCTGACAGCAGCCTACGACCTTTGGCAACAGGCAAAAGCATCGCTCGACATTCACAAAAAGACATACGAACGCCTCGAATCGCTCTACAAGCAGAACGTAGTTCCGGCACAGAAGCGTGACGAAGCAAAAGCCGCCTACGATGCAGCCGTTGCTGCTGAAAGCGCAGCCCGCTCACAGTACGAAATGGCGAAGGAAGGCGCACAGCGCGAAGACAAGATGGCCGCAGAAGCCATGGCCAACGCTGCCAAGGGCACCGTACAGGAAGTGGAATCCATCCTGAACGACCAGTATCTGCTGGCTCCGTGCGACGGTGAAATTTCCGACATCTTCCCGAACGTGGGCGAACTCGTTTCAACCGGTACTCCGATTATGAACGTGCTGAAAACCGACGACCAGTGGATGGTGTTCAACGTACGTGAAACCCGTCTTCAGGACCTGAAAATGGGAGCTAAAGTTTCTGTCAAGATTCCGGCACTGGACCTCGACGATGCACAGGCAGAAGTGTACTTCATCAAGGACAGAGGCGAATACGCCGTATGGCGTGCCACTAAAGTGACAGGCGAATTCGACAGCCGTACGTTTGAAGTGCGTCTGCGTCCTGTTGAGAAAATCAAGGACCTGCGTCCGGGCATGAGTGTCATTCTCGAATAAACGGTTGCGGAACAAACGTTCCGCCTCCCTTTTTCACCATTTTGTCTTTTTGAAATTATGTTTAAAACTGCATTTATAAACTCAATCAAACGCGGCGTGCGCAAGCTCACGGAACGGCGGCTATACATCTTCGCGATGGTAGTCATCCCGCTGTTCGTGACCTTCTTTCTGCTCGGACTGATGAAAAACGGCCTGCCGAACCACATCCCGACTGCGATTGTCGACCTTGACAATTCCACGGCTTCGCGCGAAGTGGTACGCACCCTCAACAGTTCGGTGGAAGTGGACCTCAACCACAAGGTGAACAGCTACGTCGAAGCCTACGAACTGATGCAGAAAGGGGAAATCTACGGTTTCTTCATCATTCCGCACAACTTCATGCGCGATGCAATGGCGGGACGGGAACCTCAGATTGCCTACTATACGAACAGCACGTTCTACGTTCCCGGCTCACTGCTCTACCGCAGTCTGCGCACCACCTCCACGCTTACTTCGGCTTCCATCGTCAAAGCCTATCTGGTAAGTTCGGGAGCCACCGAAAAACAAGCGATGGACCTGCTGCAACCGGTTCAACTGCTGACGAATCCGGTGCACAACCCGTGGACAAACTATGCCATTTATCTGGTCAACTCGTTTGCACTCTGTGCGCTGGCCCTGATGATACTGCTCGTCACCATATTCAGCATCTGCCACGAAGAAAAGATGGGCACTTCACGCGAGTGGATAAAAACGGCCGACGGCTCGATGTATGTAGCCCTGCTCGGCAAACTGCTGCCGCAGACGCTCATTTTTGCGTCCGTAGGATTCCTTATGCAGTCCATTCTCTACGGCTACTATGGATTCCCGCTCAACTGCAACCCGTGGAACATGATCGGCGCAATGATTCTGTTCGTGATGGCCAACCAGGCATTCGGAGTGGTGATAGCCGGCATTATGCCTAACCTCCGTTTAGGTCTGAGTATCGCCTCACTTGTCGGCATCCTCTCGTTCTCCGTCGGAGCCTTCTCGTTTCCGTTGGAGGATATGTACAGTCCGATTGCCATATTCGCCTACATTCTCCCGGTGCGCTACTACTTTTTGATTTACGTGGACCAGGCACTCAACGGATTTCCGCTTTATTATTCCCGCCTCTACTATGCCGCCCTGCTCGCATTCCTGCTGCTTCCGGCACTGGTACTGAAACGCATGAAGAAAGCCAACATGAATCCGGTTTATGTGCCTTAATACCCCTATCGCATGAAACGTCTGAAAAAATTTTATTTCGACATATACAGAGCATTCAAGAACGAATTCAAGTTCGTTATCAAGGACAAGGGTCTGCTGATATTCCTTTTCCTCGTGCCGCTGCTCTATCCGATTGTCTACGCGCTCATCTATAATCCGGAGCTGACCCGCGACGTGCCGGTAGCGATTGTCGACGACAGTCGCTCGGTAAAAAGCCGCGAACTGGCACGCAAAATCGACGCCTCGGAATCGGCCATGGTAGCCGGCTATGCCGCCGACATGGAAGAAGCGAAACGCTGGGTGGCCGAAAAACGCTGCTACGGCATCGTGCACATCGACCGCGATTTCGACCGCAACATCGTCAGAGGCGAACAGGGCACCGTGAGCCTCTACTGCGACATGTCGCTGCTCATCCGCTACAAGTCGCTGCTCGTAGCCCTGACCGAATCGACCATGGACCTCGGCTCGGATATCCGCATTGAAAAGATGTACAGTCTCGGAGCCGACGCGCCGAAAGTGCCGCCGACAGTATCCAGCACCTATTTTGCTTTGGGTAATCCCGAACAAGGCTTCGCCACCTTCCTGCTTCCGGCCATCCTTATCCTTATCGTGCAGCAGACCATCATTCTTTCCGTCTGCATGATGGGCGGCGCCATCTACGAACGCCGTCGCCGCTACGGAGACGTGGACCCCTACGATACTCGGAATTCAGGAGCCGTCAGCCGTATGCTCGGAAAGGCAATGGCTTTCATCATCCTATATCTCGGCCAACTGGTTTATCTGCTCTATTTCGTACCGAAATTCTTCAGCTATCCACAGTATGCCAACCTGTTTGAAGTGGTTCTCCTCTGCGTGCCCTATCTGTTTGCCGCCGTATTCTTCGGAATGACATTGCAGGTCATCGTACGCGAACGCGAAACGTCGTTTGTGCTGATAGTCGTAACCTCGGTCATCTTCCTGTTCCTTTCAGGCATTCCCTGGCCGCTCTACGACATGAGTCCCCTCTACCGCTTTGTCAGCGCATGCTGCCCGTCAACCTGGGCCATGCAGGCATTTGTACGCATGAACGCCAACGGAGCTTCGCTCGGCGATGTCAACCACGAATACATGATGCTGTGGCTGAACGCCATCGGCTACTTCTTCATCGCCCTGTTTATCAACAAGGCTTCAGTAGGACACCACGTCCGCCAATATTCGCCAGAAAAAGCGCAATAGTCCGGCGCAACCGAATTAAACCGGCATTATCCCTGTTTCAATGGCAGGAATAATGCCGGTTTCTCATTCTATCCAACCTTCCGACGGACAAGATATGACAACCGACAATTTTCTCATCCAAAATTTGTTAATTGTTTTAAAAAAAATTTATACCTTTGCGCTTTCTTTTAGCCCCAATCCACCACAAAGGACCGTTTTGGGTTTAGTGAACAGGCGTTTGCCTACAGGTAAAATGATTGTAACTACAGGTTTTTAATTAAATGGAAATTCTATCAAAAGTTGATTTCAAGCCGAAATTGCTTTCGACTCTGAAGAATTACAACGCAGCGCGTTTCAAGGATGATTTGATTGCCGGCATCGTGGTCGGTATTGTGGCATTGCCGCTTGCCGTGGCATTCGGTATCGCTTCGGGCGTTACTCCGACAGTCGGCCTCATCACTGCCGTCATCGGCGGTTTCCTTGTGTCGGCACTTGGCGGCAGCACGGTGCAGATCGGCGGCCCTACGGGCGCATTCATCGTCATTATCTACGGCATTATCCAGCAGTTCGGACTGACAGGACTTGCCATTGCCACTTTCCTTGCCGGACTGATTCTCGTCTTTCTCGGACTTTTCCGCCTGGGAACGGTCATCAAGTTTATTCCCTATCCGATTGTCATCGGCTTTACCTCGGGTATCGCCGTCACGATATTCTCCACACAGATTACCGACTTTTTCGGACTCCAGACAGGAGCACTTCCGTCGGACTTCATTTCAAAATGGGGCGTGTATATCAGCCACTTCGGCACCATGCACTGGCCAACGCTCGTTGTCGGTCTTGTATCACTGGTTATCATCGCCGGCATGCCCTACATCTCCAAGCGTCTGCCGGGTGCACTGATTGCCATCGTAGTGGTGACAGCCGTAGTCTATGTGCTGCGCGAACATTTCGGTCTGACCGGCATTGAAACCATCGGCGACCGCTTCACCAACCTGTCGGGCACCATTCCGACACCGCACTCCATCGGCATCAACATTGAAACTATCAATGCGCTGCTGCCGTCGGCGTTCACCATCGCCATGCTGGGTGCCATCGAATCACTGCTGTCGGCTACAGTTGCCGACGGTGCTACCAGTACGACAACCAACTCCAACACGGAGCTAATCGGACAGGGTATCGCCAACATTGTAGTGCCGTTCTTCGGCGGTATTCCTGTTACGGGTGCCATCGCACGTACGATGACCAACATCAGCAACGGCGGACGCACACCGGTGGCCGGCATTATCCATGCCATTGTCCTGCTGCTGATATTCCTGTTCATGATGCCGCTAATCAACCTCGTTCCTATGGCTTGTCTGGCAGGCGTACTGATTATGGTATCCTACAACATGAGCGGCTGGCGCACGGTGAAGGCAATCCTCAAGACTCCGAAATCCGACGTTACAGTCATGATTGTGACTTTTGTGCTTACCGTAATTTTCGACCTCACGATTGCCATCGAAATCGGTCTGCTGCTGGCCATCCTGCTCTTCCTGCGCCGTGTGATGGAAAATACGCAAATCCGCCATATCGGCGAGCAAATCGACATTGCCGAAGGCGCTGAAGTGACAACCCACGAGGTGCTCGACCTTGAAAAGGGCGTAGAAGTTTACGAAATCGACGGTCCGTTCTTCTTCGGTGTGGCTACGAAATTCGACGAAATGATGCGCTCGATGGGCGACAAGCCGAAAGTCCGCATCCTGCGTATGCGCAAGGTGCCGTTTATCGACTCTACGGCTATCCACAACTTGGAAATCCTTATCCAGTCGTCGCAGAAGGAAGGCATCCACATCGTGCTTTCGGGTGTCAATCCGAACGTGCATGCCGTGCTTGAACGTGCCAACATCGAAGACATGATTGGCAAGGACCACGTTTGCGACCACATCACCAAAGCCGTGGTAATGGCCAACAAGATTGCCCGCGGCGAAAAAGAATAACGCATGAACCGACGCATCCTGCAGCTTGCCCTGCCCTCTATCGTTTCCAACATAGTGGTGCCGCTGCTCGGACTGATGGACCTTACCATTGCCGGGCATCTGGGAGCTACGGCCTTTATCGGTGCGATTGCCATAGGAGCGATGATGTTCAACCTCACATACTGGAATTTCGGCTTTCTCCGGATGGGGACAAGCGGAATGACGGCACAAGCCTTCGGACGTGGCGACACGGCGGAGGCTTTTCGTGTTCTGGTACGTGCCGCCACATTGGGCACCCTGCTGGGACTCGCCATCATCGCCTTGCAGTTTCCGCTGCAATGGCTGCTGCTTCTTGCCATAGGCCCGAGCGCGGAAGTGACGGAACTGGCGCGGAGTTATTTCTACATCTGCGTCTGGGGCGCACCGGCCATGCTTGCCACCATGAGCCTGTCGGGCTGGTTTCTGGGAATGCAGAACTCCGTCTATCCGATGACGGTTTCGATTTTCGTCAACATCCTCAACATCACGGCAAGCCTGGCATGCGTGTTTCTGCTCGACATGGGATTCCGCGGCGTTGCCGTAGGTACGCTCGTGTCGCAATGGGGAGGACTGCTGCTTTCGCTGTTCATGATGGCCCGGCTGATACGCCGCCACGGCATCTGCCTTCCGCAGTCGGATTCCGATAAAAAGAGCGCGGCATGGATGCAGACACTCGATTTGCCGAATATGGGGAAATTCTTCACCGTCAACCGCGACATCTTTCTGCGCAGCCTCTGCCTGATGCTTGTCACACTGTTTTTCACATCGGCAGGAGCACGGAGCGGCGACCTCACGCTGGCCGTCAATGCGCTGATTATGCAGCTCTTCGTGCTGTATTCCTATTTCATGGACGGCTTTGCCTTTGCCGGTGAAGCCCTTGCCGGACGATATACGGGCGAACGCAATGCCACCGAACTCTGGCGCTGCATCCGCGGCCTGTTTCTGTGGGGTACGGTTGTCATGGCCGTATTCGCCCTTGCCTACGGACTGGCAGGCAATGAAATCATGGCACTGCTCACCGACGACCGCAACGTAGTGCAACACGCCGCCGACTACCGCTGGTGGAGCGTGGTCATCCCTGTTGCCGGCATGGGGGCATTCATTTGGGACGGCGTCTATATCGGCCTGACCGCCACACGCCAAATGCTCATCGCCCTGCTCTCCGCCACGATTGCCTTTTTCGGACTCTACTACGGCTTGTCGCTTCTCTCGCCCGACGGATTTCTTGCCGACCCGAACAACATTCTCTGGATTTCCTTCATCGCCTATCTTTTCACCCGCTCCGCCGCCCAGTCACTGATGGCTCCCCGCCTCCTCCGCCAGGCGTTTTAATCAGCCTTCCCGAAAGGTTTTCCCAATGATAGAAAGGCGGAAGAAAACTTTGCGGTGAAACTTTGCTGTTTTTCGGCTGAATATACTAATTTTGCAGAATGTTACGATATTGCCCTAATTGGGCTGAATGTTGAAAAATTATCTAAACTCAAATAGTATGTATAGAACGAAAACTTGTGGAGAACTTCGTCTGGCAAATGCTGGTGAAGTTGTTACATTGGCAGGTTGGGTACAACGTACGCGTAAAATGGGCGGTATGACTTTCGTCGACCTCCGCGACCGCTACGGCATTACTCAGCTCGTGTTCAACAACGAGGTAAACGCCGAGTTGTGTGAGGCTGCCAACCATCTCGGACGTGAATTTGTGATTCAGGTTACCGGTACGGTTTCCGAACGTTCGAGCAAAAACGCAAACATCCCGACGGGTGAAATCGAAATCATTGCAAGCGAGCTGAAAGTGCTCAACAAGAGCGAAATTCCGCCGTTTACAATTGAAGACAACACTGACGGCGGCGACGACTTGCGCATGAAATACCGTTACCTCGACCTTCGCCGTACAGCAGTCCGCAAGAACCTCGAACTGCGCCACAAGATGACAATGGAAGTGCGCCGTTACCTCGACAGCAAGGGCTTCCTCGAAGTGGAAACTCCGATGCTCATCGGTTCTACTCCGGAAGGCGCACGCGACTTCGTTGTTCCGTCGCGCATGAACCCGGGACAGTTCTACGCTCTTCCTCAATCACCGCAAACGCTGAAGCAGTTGCTGATGGTGTCGGGCTTCGACCGCTATTTCCAAATCGTGAAATGTTTCCGCGACGAAGACCTCCGCGCCGACCGTCAGCCGGAATTTACGCAAATCGACTGCGAAATGAGCTTCGTTGAGCAGGAAGACATCATCGAAACATTTGAAGGCATGGCCAAACACCTGTTCAAGGAATTGCGCGGCGTTGAACTGACTGAACCGTTCATCCGCATGCCGTGGGCCGATGCCATGAAATATTACGGAAGCGACAAGCCAGACTTGCGTTTCGGCATGAAGTTCGTCGAACTGATGGACATCATGAAAGGTCACGGCTTCTCCGTATTCGACAATGCCGCTTACATCGGCGGTATCTGTGCTGAAGGAGCAGCTACCTACACTCGCAAGCAGCTCGACCAGCTCACTGAGTTCGTTAAACGTCCGCAAATCGGCGCTAAGGGTATGGTTTATGCCCGCGTAGAAGCTGACGGCAACGTGAAGTCGAGCGTCGACAAGTTCTATACACAGGAAGTGCTCCAGCAGATGAAGGAAGCCTTCGGTGCAAAACCGGGCGACCTTATCCTCATCCTCAGCGGCGACGATGCTATGAAGACCCGCAAACAGCTTTGCGAACTCCGTCTTGAAATGGGACGCCAGCTCGGACTCCGCGACAAGGACAAATTCGCTTGCCTTTGGGTGGTTGACTTCCCGATGTTTGAATGGAGCGAAGAAGAAGGCCGCTTGATGGCTATGCACCATCCGTTCACTCACCCGAAAGACGAAGATATTCCATTGCTCGACACTGACCCGGCAGCCGTACGCGCCGATGCCTACGACATGGTTATCAACGGTGTTGAAGTAGGTGGTGGTTCTATCCGTATCCACGACTCTGCTTTGCAGGCTAAGATGTTCGAAATCCTCGGCTTCACTCCGGAAAAGGCACAGGAACAATTCGGCTTCCTGATGAACGCCTTCAAGTTCGGTGCACCTCCTCACGGAGGTTTGGCTTACGGTCTCGACCGTTGGGTATCGCTGTTTGCCGGATTGGATTCTATCCGCGACTGCATCGCATTCCCGAAAAACAACAGCGGACGCGATGTCATGCTCGACGCTCCTGCAGCACTCGACCAGAAACAGCTCGACGAGCTTAACCTCGTTATCGACATCAAGGAATAACATTTCGTTCCTGTCAATATATCCCTGCGCCGCACTCCACCGAGTCGCGGCGCAGTTTTTTCATAGGGTTAGCGGTTAGGGGTTATAGGTTAGAGTATATTTTTCTGACAGAGAACAGAAGAACATAATTTCCCCTATTTGCCACGAAAATCCGCCGACAACACTAACCTATAACCTCTAAACCATAACCCAAGTATGTCCTTTTGTTCATCTGTCTAAAAATAAAAAAAACGCTATCGCCCACATATCTCAAACAGAAAAACTGTGTTTTTCATTTGTCTTTTCACTCAACTTGCACCATCTTTTCATAAGATAGGCGGCGTTTCGGAAATACAAAATTGAATAAATTCATTTTGTCATTCCTCTCAGCTTGCACCATCTTTTCATAAGATAGGCGGCGTTTCGGAAATACAAAATTGAATAAATTCATTTTGTATTTCTCTCAACTTGCACTATCTTTGTACCCGAAATTGTGATAAATGAAAATTCGCTGTATTTTAGACGCGATTGAGGAATTTGCCCCTCGCGCTTTGCAGGAAGACTACGACAACGCAGGACTGCAGGCAGGCGATTCGGCAAAGGACTGTACGGGAGTGCTCTTGACGCTTGATGTGACCGAAGGGTCGGTGGAAGAAGCCATAGAGCGCGACTGCAACCTTATCATATCCCATCATCCCCTACTTTTTAAAGGCGTAAAATGTATTTCTCCCGCTACGGAAACGGGTAGAATCCTCATGAAAGCTATCCAAAACGGAGTGGCCATCTATGCGGCGCACACGAATTTGGACAATGCTTGGGGCGGTGTGTCGTTCCACATGGCGGAAAAACTGGGCATGACCTCTGTACGGGTACTGCAACCGCAGGAAGGACGCCTTTCCAAAATTGTGACATTCGTACCCGACTCTCACCGTCAAGCAGTGGAAGAGGCACTGTTTGCCGCAGGAGCCGGCTGCATAGGCAACTACGACTCTTGCAGCTATACGCTTCAAGGCACGGGCTCTTTCCGTCCGCTGAACGGCGCAAACCCGTATGTGGGCGAGCGCGGAACGGTGCACCACGAAGCGGAAACGCGCGTTGAAGTCATCATCCCGTCGTGGCTGACTGCGAAAGCCGTCAGTGCCCTGCTGAAGGCCCACCCCTACGAAGAACCGGCCTACGATGTCATTCCTCTGGCAAACGCCGACCACTACAGCGGCTCGGGAGCTGTGGGCGAAATTGAGCCGACCACCGTCGGGAAACTGCTGGAACGGCTTCAGGCCGCGTTCGGCACGAAAGCAATCCGCTATTCGGGCGACAAGGAAAAGACGGTGAGCCGCGTGGCTCTTTGCGGCGGAAGCGGTGCCTTCCTTACCGGCGACGCTATTGCTGCCGGTGCCGACATCTACATCACGGGGGACCTTAAATATCACGACTTTACCACTTTTGCCAGACAGATTGCGCTTGCCGACATCGGACACTACGAAAGCGAACAGTGTGCGAAGGAAATTTTCGGCGACATCCTGCGCGAACGCTTCCCGCAACTGCCAGTCGTGATGGCTGAAACAGACATAAATCCGATTAATTATCATATTTAAGCTATGGCAACAGAGAATACTAAAGAAAAGAAAGAATTGACTGTCGAAGAACGCCTTAAAGCCGTTTACGACCTTCAGACACTGTTATCGGAAATCGACCGTATCAAGACTCTCCGCGGCGAGCTTCCTCTCGAAGTGAAGGACTTGGAGGACGATATTGAAGGCTTGAAAACCCGTATCGCCAAATTTAAGGAAGAGGCTGAAGAACTGCGCAAGAGCGTAAGCGCAAAGAAAATCGAAATCCAACAGGCTCAAGCTGAAATTGCAAAATATTCGGAACAACAGAACAACGTGCGCAACAACAAGGAATTCGACTTCCTCGCCAAGGAAATCGGCTACAAACAACTGGAAATCGAACTCTGCGAAAAGCGTATCCGCGAATACAGCGAACAGGCTGACCGCAAACTTCAGGATGTTGCCGCTGCAGAAAGCAACCTCGACGACAAGATGCACATCCTCGAAGAAAAGAAATCGGAACTCGACGAAATCATCTCTGAAACGAAACAGGATGAAGAAAAGCTCCGTGTACGCGCCAAAGAAGTGGAAGCCGACATCGAACCGCGTCTGCTCAAGGCTTTCAAGCGTATCCGTAGCAACGCCCGCAACGGTCTGGGCATCGTAACTATCCAACGTGGTGCTTGCGGCGGTTGCTTCAACCGTATTCCGGCACAGCGTCAGATGGAAATCAAGATGCACAAGAAAATCATCGTTTGCGAATACTGCGGCCGTATCATGATTGACCCGGAACTCGCCGGCGAACCGGAAACAGTATAACGGAATTTTCAATCAACCCCATAAAACGCGTCAGCCTCCCGAACTCGGTTCAGGAGGCTGGCGTTTTTTTATCCCACTATAAAAACATTGCCCGCCCTTTCCACAAGGACGGACAATGAAATATATAAGAAACAGTCATCATTCTTCCCAACCCGGATTCTGACCAAGATTAGGATTCAACGTTATCTCACCGCTCGGTATCGGATAGAAATAGTGTTTGTACTCATAAGTACGGATACCGTTAGTAACATCCAGATACTTGTCGGCTGTCAGCTTGATTTTTTCCAAATCCGGTTGCGGTTCGTTCTTTAAGTTCGCACCGATAGTGATGTTCGGGTATTTGCCATTGTCAAGCAAATGCAACTGGTGCCAACGGATAAGATCCCAATAACGGAAATCATCGTCAAACATCAACTCGCAACGGCGTTCGCGGCGGATTTCCCACAACAGGTTGGACACACCCATGTTATTGGCAGGATCGGCTTCGGGATTGATGTCCATATCAGGCAATCCGGCACGTTTACGCAACTTGTTGACAGTATTGTCGAGGTCTGTCTGGGTAAGAGTTCCCAATTCAGCTTTAGCCTCGGCATAGTTCAAATAGATTACAGCTAACCAATATACAGGCGCTGCCGTATAGTTGCCGGCACGTCTGAATTCAGAAGGAATAGAAAGATTGTCGAATTTCCATACTGTATAACCGCTGGAAGCACTCATGCCCATATCGCCGGCCATGCGGGGCCAGTCGCGGCCACCGTAGCAAACCACAGAGTCGATAGTCTGAGCCAGACGCTTGTCGCGAACTGCCAGCTGGGCCGTAATATTCAAGTGTTCCTTATTGTCGGTAACCGACAGCTTCATCACACCGGCATCATCCGTATTGTAGCTTGTCGTAGCCTTTGGCTTGCCGTCGAGGAACAAATAGCTGTCAAAAGCATCTTTCGTCATACCCGACTGAACAGAAGAAGAACTTGTGTTTGCAATCAAGGAGTGAGTCAAAATCTTAGTCTTGTATTCCTTGCAGAAAATAATTTCAGGATTATCCACAAGCGTTTCCGAATTATAGAGTGACTTATACTCATCGCAAAGCGTATAGTTGTTACCGCTGCTCATGATAAATTCGCAAGAAGCTACAGCCTGCTCCAAGAAACGCTTTGCACCCTCCAAATCGGGAGCTTTCTGATGTGCATCTGTCGAACGGTATTTACGGAACGTTCCTTCCCACAGACAGATATGGGCTGTCATTGCATGAGCCATTTCAGCCGACCAAAGCACTTTAGAAGACGACGTCGGGATATTGTTGCAAGCAAACTGCAAGTCTTCCAACACCTTATCCATCACTTCGTCGCGGTCCTGACGGGCACTGTAAAGTTCCGGATCGTCAATGTCAAGTTCCTTTTCCGTATAATAGCAGTCGCCATATTTGCGGACCAAATCCCAATATTGGTAAGCACGCATCAAACGTGCCACACCAATCCATTTGTTCTTTTCCACCACATCAACACTGTTCGCATATTTGTTGATACTGTTGATGTAGGCATTAGAACGGCGGATTTCAGTCCAAGGTCCGGTCCAGTTGGAACTGGAAGCAGGAACATTGATATAGGTCCATGTCTTGAAGCCGGAAGTGACCTGGTCGTCGGTCATCGTTGTTGTATAGAATTTGCCGTTATAACCCACAAACTGATTATAGAAAGCGTTGGCATAGGCTTCCAAATTGTCAACATTCTCCCAGAATAAAGAGTTGTTCACATTTGAAGTCAACGGCTCTTTTTCAAGCATATCCGTACAGCTTGACATCAATACAGCCGCCAACAGGCCCAAAAATATCTTTGATTTTTTCATTTTATTACCTGATTAAATTAGAATGTTACTTGAATACCACCTGACATAGATCTTGTATATGGGTCCGTACGTCCCCAAGAACCGTCCGTACCGACTGTTCCGTCGATTTCCGGGTCAAGCGGTGCAAAGCTGTTATTGATAAGTTCACACAAGTTGTTTGCCGTGAAATATACTCTCAGGTTTTCAATAAACACCTTCTTTGTCAACTTATTCGGAATAGTATAACCGACTGTAAGGGTTTTGAAACGCAAGTATGAGCGGTCGAGCAGATAGCGTGACTGCGGATAGAAGTTATTGCGTCCATAACCGATGCCGGAAATATTTCCGCTTGCACCGTTACCGCTATACATACGCGGATAGAACGCATTGTAGTTTTCGTTTTCCGGAGTATAGTAGTCTGTCATGTTTGCATAGATACCGTCCACACCACGGGCAAACGGAATGACGAATGCCGAAGTGGTCCACTGCTGCCATTTTCCAACACCCTGGAAGTACATATCGATGTCAAAACCTTTCCATGCAGCACCCAAACGGAAGCTATACTGGTAGCGCGGAGTACGGTTACCTATAACTGTCAAGTCGCCATGATCGGTTGCTGTGCTCTTACCACCATCAATAACGCCGTTGCCGTCCAAATCCTTAAATTTGATATCACCGGGGCCGAACACAAAATTGCCGCTCTGCAATTTCTCCTGGCTGGCCACATTAGGAGCATAACCTGTGACATTGCCTTCGCTATCGTATGTAAAGTCTTCCTTCTTGAACAGACGGTCTGTTTCAAAACCCCAGATGTCACCAATACGTTGGCCTGAATAATAGGAAGAAAGGATACCTGTATCGTTCTTCCACTGCATTACGTATGTTTCATAGTCGCCGATATTGAAGTTTCCGTAAACGTCAACTTCGCCGAAGCGGTTGCGGTAGTCAACCGACAATTCCCAACCGCGAGTTCTCAAAGAACCTGCATTCGTTTTCGGAGCCGACACACCCAGCATGCCCGGCTTCACCTCGCCCGGAGCCAGCATGTCTTTCGTATAGCGTTGATACCAATCGAATCCCAAGGACAATGTATTGTTGAAGAAACCAAGGTCAATACCCAAATCAAGCGTTTCCACACGTTCCCATGTCAATGTTTTGGAAACCAGTGACGGAATGCCGAAACCTGACATCTTGTTGCCGGTTTCCGGGTCAATCCAGTCGACGGTAGTGCTGCCGATTGTTGAAATAAACAGGTTCTGACTACCGATGGCTTCATTACCGATTGCACCGAAAGAAGCACGCAGCTTACCGTTGCTGACAACGCTGCGCAATGGTTCGAAATAGTTTTCTTCAGAGAAACGGTAACCTACTGAACCGGAAGGGAAGAATCCCCAACGGCTGTGAGCTGGGAAGCGGGAAGAACCGTCAAAACGGCCGTTCATTTCCAACAGCCACAAACCTTTCCAATCGTAGTTAATACGGCCGAAATATCCGGCAGTAGCCCAATGAGAGTGACCGCCATAAACTGTCTGCGTACCTGTCGCAAGGTCAAACTCCGGCTGGTTCGGGTTTAGCAAGTCATATTGCTGTGCCGCATGCCAGACTGTTGTTCCACCTTCGGCAGTAGCACCTGCCATAATGTTGAAGTTGTGTTCGTCATTAATGTCAAACAGATAGTTGGCATAAGCATTGAAGGTATATTTCGTATTCTTGTCGCTTTCCTGATACAGCCATGAAGAAGAAGCCACCGTAGAAGGATTTGCGATATTGCCGCCCCAACTGTCATAGCTTTCTACCGGCAGCCCCACATTGTCGACAAGCACATTGTTCACTTCGTACGTATAGTCGGCATTCAATGTCAGTCCGTCGTACAAATCCGCTTTCGCAAAACCTGTAATGCGGAATAAAGAAGATTCAGTTTCGCTGTCACCGGCCTGTTTACGATAGGCAATATCGTTACGGAAGTCTGTTCCGTTCACCGTTCCGTAAGGACCGAAGAAGCTACCCCAACGCCACATATAAAGATATGTGCTGCGCTGTGTGTTCGGAGTCGTATATGTACGGTTTGAATAAGCCGTTCTTGTACCCACCTGCAACCAGTCTGTCACATCGCTTGTCACATTAGCGTTCACCGTATAACGCTTAACCTCATCAGGATTAAACGTCATTACACCTTCTTTCTTGTCAAAACCGAAAGAAAGATAATAGGAAGTCTTGTCGGTAGAGCCCTGGATGTTCACATTATGGCTTTGCGAAGGAGTCCAGTCGCGGAACATGATGTCAACAACATCCCAGTCGGCATAATACATTGCACCGGAACCGTCGGGATTGACATAATAGTCACCGACATTATCCATGCTCACATACGGACGCATTTCGCGATAGCCGGCTTTTTTGCCGCCGTTCTGCTCTTTCCAGGCAATGGCATAAGGAAGCATTTCATTAAAATCCATACCGAACAAGTTGGTAGCTGCACCGATACGGACAGCGGCATCGTTCATGGCAATCAACTGAGTCGGCACATCCGGATAATCGGGAAGAATCGTCGGTTGGTCCCATGAAAAATTGTTGGCATAGTTGATAGTCGCTTTTTCGTTCTTTTTACCGGATTTGGTTGTAATCAAAATTACACCGAAAGCCGCACGCGAACCATATATTGATGAAGAAGCCGCATCTTTCAACACCGAAATAGAGGCAATATCTTGAGGATTCAGCAAAGAAACGTCGTTCATCTGAACTCCGTCGACCACAAACAATGGAGTGCCGCCGTCACCGGTCAACGTACCCATACCGCGGATTTGCATAGACGGCTGTCCGTTGATATTACCGTTTGTATTTGTAATAGTCAAGCCCGGAACAACGCCCTGCAATGATTTTGACAAGTCCATTACCGGTTTTGCCTCCAACGCCTTGTCAACATCGACAACAGCAACGGCACCGGTCAGATTCACTTTCTTCTGAACACCATAACCGACTACAACAACTTCGTCGAGAGCATTGTCCTCAACCATCACCACCGTCATTTCAGCAGACGGAGCCAACAATTGAGTCTTGTAACCCAAATAGGAAACCTGAACTTTTGAATCCTTCGACATTTTCAGCACGAATTTACCGTCAATGTCAGTAACCACTCCATGGGCATTATCGCCCTGTTCCACTACATTTGCACCGATGATAGGGTTACCATTCTCATCAGTGACAATTCCTTTAACTGTCAATAAAGAAATTGCAGATTCCTTCAATTGCGGTTCAGCCGCTGCATTGGCTGTCGCTGTTCCTGCTCCGCACAACAATGAAACCACAGTTGCAGAAAGCACCAGCTTACGGCTGAGATTGAATTGATTGTTTTCTTTTTTACCCATAAAAAATCAGTTAGTATTTTTTCGGGCACAAAGGTCTGTTTCTTTTATTACAATTTGATAACAAATTTTTAACAATCAAAATTCACTAAAAACCGCCAAACCAATTCAGGAATTAACTATCTAATCGACAATACAAAACAAAAGAGAGCAGAAACATATTTTGTTCCTGCTCACCAATAATGTTACAAAATCTTAATATCTTAACAACTATACTTCCAAGTCGCCGTTGATGATTTCGTGCCAGGGCAGACCGTGGATGTTGAGCTGTTCCATGAATGGATCCGGATCGAACTCTTCCACATTCCATACGCCCGGACGTTTCCAAAGACCTTTGAGGAACATCATCGCACCAATCATGGCCGGAACACCTGTCGTGTAGCTTACGGCCTGCATGCCGGTTTCTTCGTATGCGGCATGGTGCGAACAGTTGTTGTAGACGTAGTAGGTCATCGGTTTTCCGTCCTTACCCTTACCGCTGATGCGGCAGCCGATGGATGTTTCGCCGGTATAGTTGGCTCCCAACTCCTTCGGATTAGGCAACACGGCCTTCAGGAACTGGATAGGCACGATTTCCATGCCGTTGTAGACAATCGGCTTGATGCTTGCCATGCCGATGTCCTGAATCACGCGCAGGTGTGTGAGGTATTCCTGTCCGAAAGTCATCCAGAAACGTGCGCGTTTCAGTGTCGGGTAGTTCTTCACCAGGCTTTCCAGCTCTTCGTGATACATCAGATAGGATTCGCGCGGACCGATGTTCGGATACGTAAGCGGCTTGTGAACCGACAGCGGGTCAGTTTCCTTCCATTCGCCGTTTTCATAGTATTTTCCGCGTTGTGTAATCTCACGGATATTGATTTCCGGATTGAAGTTGGTGGCGAAAGCCTTGCCGTGGTTACCCGCATTGCAGTCTACAATGTCGAGATGCTCCATTTCCGAGAAATAATGTTTGGCGGCATAAGCGGTATATACGCCCGAAACGCCCGGGTCGAAACCGCAGCCGAGAATTGCCGTCAAACCGGCCTTTTCGAAGCGGTCCTTATACGCCCACTGCCAGCTATACTGATATTTGGCTTCATCAAGCGGCTCATAATTGGCCGTGTCAAGATAGTTTACACCACATTCCAGACAAGCGTCCATAATTGTCAAATCCTGATAAGGAAGCGCCACGTTGATGACGATGTCAGGTTGGTGTTTCTTGAACAGCTCAACCAATTGAGGCACGCTGTCGGCATCAACAGAGTCGGTCACGATATTGTCCTTGCCGATGGCTTTTGCAATATCGTCGCATTTGCTCTTTGTGCGCGAAGCGAGTACAATCTCGTTGAACACATCGGGATTTTGGGCACATTTGTGCGCCACTACGGTACCTACACCGCCAGCCCCAATAATTAAGACTTTTGCCATTTTCTATTAAAATATGAGTTAAACGTAGTTTGAATTATTTTCTCTGTTTAAATGTTACATCAATGCCGTGCACACGCCCATGTAAATCATCATGCCGATAATGTCGTTCGTAATGGTGATGAACGGACCGGTGGCAATGGCAGGGTCAACTTTCAGCTTCTCCAGCGTCAGCGGTACGAATGTGCCGAAAATGGCGGCAAACATCACCACCGCAAAGAGCGACACCGACACGGAAATCGTTGTCTGTATGCTGGGATGAAAGAAGAAAAAGTTGTAGGCAAACACGAGCAGCGAAATGATGCAGGCGTTGATGAGCGCCACGCCCATTTCCTTGAAAATCTGCTTGGCGGAATTGCGCAGTTCCAGCGAACCGTTGGCAAGACCCTGCACCACAATGGCCGACGACTGAATGCCGACATTTCCGCCCGTACCGCCGATAAGCGGAATGAACAGTGCCATGGCGGGATTCATGGCCAGATTCGACTCGAAGTTGCCCAAAATCAAAGAGTTTGACAAACCACCAATCATACCGATGAGCAGCCACGGCAGGCGTGCCTTGGTCTGGTCGAGAAGTTTGTCGCTGGTTTCAACGTCACCGGAGAGACCGGATGCCAACTGGTAGTCGCGTTCGGTCTGTTCGCGGGCTTCATCCATGACGTCGTCGAAGGTAATACGGCCGACAAGGCGTCCAATGGAATCAATGACCGGCATAACGGCCAGATTATATTTTTCAAAATCAAGCACCACCTCGTCAATCGGGTCGTCGGCCTTTACATAGAAGGGGTCGGTAGTCATCACATGCTTGATTTTGGAAACCGACGGATGGGTAATCAGTTTTTTCAACGGAAGAATGCCTCGGAGCTTGTTGTCGTCGTCCACGACATAGACATTGAAAATCTCGTCCATATCTTCAGCCTGCTCGCGCATGCGCTTCACGCACTCGGGCATGCTCCAGTTTTCATTAACAACAATCATTTCGGTGCCCATGATACTACCGGCAGTGTCGTCGTCATACTTCATCAAGTCGATAATCGACCCAGCCTGTTCCACGTCGTCCACATGGGAGAGCACCTCTTCCTGGTCCTCCTTGTCAAGTTCCTGAAGCAAGTCAACGGCATCGTCGGTATCCAAGTGTTCGACGAAGTGCTTGGCGATATCCTTGTTCGGAATGTTTTCGAGCAATTGGTGCCGGACATCTTCGTCCAACTCCATCAACGTGTCGGCAGCCATATCGCCGTCGAGCAGCGACACGATAAATTCAGCCTCCGGATAATCCAGATGCTGTATAAGTTCCGCAATGTCGGCCGGGTGGAAGTCGTTGAGCAGTTCGCGCACCTTCTTGCCGTCGGCCTGCGATATCAGTTCCTCAATCTCTTTGAGAAAGTCTTCTGTAAACTCTTTCATAACCTACTCTCCTTTCAACAGGTTGGTCAAACGGATAAATTCTGCCACCGAAAGCTGTTCGGGGCGCTTGTTGAAAATTTCGTCGGTAAGCACTTCCGGATTCTTGGCAAACGAGCGCAAGGAATTGCGAAGCGTCTTGCGGCGTTGTCCGAAAGACAGTTTGACGATGGTCTTGAACATGGATTCATCGCATCCCAATTCGCGCACATTGTTACGAACCAGGCGGATAACTCCCGACTTGACCTTTGGAGGCGGATTGAACACGTGTTCGGAAACGGTAAACAGATATTCAATGTCGTACCATGCCTGCAAAAGCACCGACAGAATACCGTAGGTCTTGGATCCCGGACCTGCTGCAATACGCTCCGCCACTTCTTTCTGAAGCATACCGCTACAGCACACTACCTGGTCGCGATAGTCAAGCACCTTGAAAAAAATCTGCGACGAGATATTGTAGGGATAGTTACCAATAATACAAAATTGTCCGTCATACATAGAAGCAAGGTCGAGCTGCAAGAAGTCCTCACCAATCACTTCCCCCTCCAATTCGGGGAAATTGGCATGAAGATAGTCCACCGACTCCCGGTCGAGCTCCACCACTTTCAGGTCGTGGCCCTTTGCTATCAAATACTGTGTAAGTACACCCATTCCCGGCCCAACTTCCAGGACCGGCGTACCAACATAATCCTTCAGCGTATCGGCAATACGCTCTGCAACTGACAAGTCCGTTAGAAAATGCTGACCTAAGAACTTTTTTGGTTTTACTTTCTGCATTACAGTGTCCTTGTTTTAAAAAGACAAGAAGGAATAAATTCCTTTAAATTTCACACACATTAGTTGCGTGCCCGCTCCAGGCTTGTCGCTTGGAGAGAAAGCACAATTTATGTGGCCGACATTCCGGACTTTGTTAGAGTGCCGCCACTTTTTTGGCCGACAGCGCGCAGCCGAACGAAGAAAAATTGGACAAGCTCTTTCCTTTTCTCTCAACTTGCACTATCTTTTGATAACATAGGCTGCGTTTCGGAAAAGAAAATCGGGCAAGCCCTTTCCTTTTCCCTCAACTTGCACTATCTTTTGATAACATAGGCTGCGTTTCGGAAAAGAAAATCGGGCAAGCCCTTTCCTTTTCCCTCAACTTGCACTATCTTTGCAATTCGCAAAGATAATTAATATTTTGGAAAAATTCAACATTAAAAAACAGATTGGAAATGTCTTTAGAATAGGCATTCCATTGGTTATAGGGGTAGGTTTGTTCTACTGGCTATACAACAATATGGACGTGAACGAGGTGAAGAATATCCTCCGTTACAATGTCAACTATTTTTGGATTGTGTTGATGATGGTTATCAGCACGTTCAGCCACATTTTCCGCGGCTACCGCTGGCAGCTGCAACTGCGCGCGCTTGGCATCAATGCTCCGGCAAATGCACTGGTTGCTTCCATTTTCGGAACGTATGCCGTCAACCTGATTTTCCCGCGTCTGGGCGAAGTGTGGCGTTGCGGCTATATCGCACAACGCGAAAAGGCATCGTTCACCAAAGTGGTGGGCTCGATGGTTGCCGACCGCCTATCCGATTCTGTGACGGTGTTGGTGCTGACATTCATTGCCCTGCTTCTTGCCGGACCGGCTTTTGACAAATTTTTCACCACTTTCCCGCAGGTAAAGGAAAGCCTTTGGAACATTGTCACATCCCCCATAGTATGGGCTACGCTGATTGGTGCCATCGTTGCGATTGTGCTGATTTTCCGCTTCGGCAAATCCAATAAGATAATAATGAAAATAAAAGGAATGGTTTCCAACATCTGGCAAGGATTTTACGGAATCACCCAGATGGAAGGAAAATGGATGTTCCTGCTTTACACAGTGCTCATCTGGGGCTGCTATTTTATCCAACTTTACGTCTGCTTCTTTGCATTCGACTTTACCAGCGACCTGAGCATCGTAGCGGCATTGGTTTGCTTCGTGCTCAGCAGTATCAGCATGGGCATCCCGACAAACGGCGGACTGGGCGCATGGCACATCGCCATCATTTTCGGACTTTCCCTCTACGGTGTCGGCCAGTTCTCAGTCGAGAACCCCGACTCGCAGGCTTCTGCATTCGCCATGCTCGTATGGGGCGCACAGACGCTATTGCTCATTGCCTTAGGCATCTATGCTTTCATCTTTATTACATTTGAGAAAAAACGGATAAACAAATAACAAAACAACAGGGGAAATGGCAATTATACTAAATGACAGCTTCGAGGAAGACGAATCGAAGCCAACCGAAACGGGTCCAACACAACCGAAAGAAGATCCAAATTCCAAAGGCGATGACCCGACAGACAACGATGACGACAGCGACATCTACATCCGACCTACATCAAAAAAGAAGCGCGGTCGGACTCTGCTCACCGTGCTGATTACAGCAGCAGTTGTGCTGGCTGGAGTTTTCGTTTACGATGCATTCTTCAAGGAAATCGTGAAAGAGGGCTGCGTACGCGGATATGTGCTTAAAATAGAACAGGCAAACAGCACATTCGACTCCTACGAGGCAGTTATGGTGCTTGACTACCCACAGGAAATAAACGACAGCACGATACTCGTGTTCAACTTCTCCACACGCGATGTCGACACGGCTAAAAAGTTGTTCACATCAATGAAAAACGACAGCCTGGTCGTACTGTGCTACAAGCGGTATAACAACAGCGCATTTTGGAGAGGAAAGACCGATGTCATTGCCTATAAGGCCGAGTGCATAAAACCCAAACCGAATTCAAGAAAAAAGAAATAACGTATAAACATGCAATTGGGGCAATACATAATATTGCCCCAATTGATATCAAGTGCAAAGCACTGACATAAACTTTCCCATGTTTCCCAACAGAGGAAAGGGTTGATATAATAGTGATTGGTTTTGTTACCCGAAATTAATATATTTTATATAAATGGACAAACGAAGGGCAGTTTTTTTATAAGTAATGACAAAAATTCAAGACAAAAAACAGAAAAATCCGTTAAAACAGCCCCGTCAAACCAAAAGCAAGGTAAAAATCACCGGCATCATCACCAAACCCGGAAAAACGCCTCAGTTCTACCAGTTCTGATTTGGAGGCAACCGCCCACCCGCAAACGCAGAAGTTCTTTAAGAAAAGATAGAGAAATAAATATTCAGCATTCTCGAGATAAAAATACACAGAACTTAAAATTTCCACATAATCGAAATATAATTCAAGAAAAAGAAAAAAGCCAGTCGACTCTTCGACCGGCTTTAATTCTTTGTTGCTTACAAGAAGCAACTCTTTTTACAAACCTAACATAAAACCATTTCTAACTTCATCACGTTTCACAACGGAATGAGTAACTAATACTCCATATTTGTTTTCGTAGTGTTAACCATTATTGAAAGTGTTATCTTAACTTTCGCATTACAAAGTTACGACGAAAAAAGAGCGACTGTTCCTTGATATAAATAAAAATATAAGCTATTATAAACCTAATAGAACTATAATCTATTATAATTTAATATGTTACACAAAACATAGTTTTAATTGTATATAAACTATTTTATAGCCCTATTAGTTATAAAAAACAATTACAGAAAACCCTTCTACAATATCCTGCGACAATCTATCCTTTCAAATTTTAAAACTACCCTTCGAGTGAACGGGCCTCCTACACCATTCCCTTTAGCCAATGGAAACAAGGCTGCGACAAAGAATAAAATATGAAATAAGATTTTTATCCTGAACGGCATCCCATATTTTGCAAATGTAGCCAAAATCCCAAGCTGCTTCCTGAAGACATTTGGAGACACCACACATACAGAACCCCAGAACCCACCGGGCAGAACAGAACCGCTTAAAAACAAAAAAAGCTCATCAACCGATGAACTTCAATTGCGTTGCCGAAGCAACTTTTTACAAACCTAACATAAAACCATTTTTCAAATTCATACGCCGTTTCACAACGCCATAAAAGAACTTCTAATACTCCATATATTTGTAGTGTTTAACCATTATCAAATCTTTTGATTTGACATTGTAAAGTTAAGCCACTTTTCATCGACTTAAACAGGTCAATAAATGCATATATAGGATTTTTAAAGGAGAAATAAAGCTTATTCATTTAATAGCAAGCGAATTAATTGGCAGCGACATATAATAGGATATAAATACGTTTATAACTCTACGAAGAAATTATAAAAGCCAAAAATTTCATAGAAGAGATACCCTCGGCTTTTCCAAGTATCTTTTGAATACAAGCAACCAGAAACCGAGAATTGCCGCTGAAGGCAAAATAAAAAAGCTCATCATACCGACGAGCTTTTTGTTTCTTTGTTGCTTACAAGAAGCAACTTTTTTTACAAACCTAACATAAAACCATTAAAGAATTACTTTCCGTTTCACAACGTCTGAGTAATCAAAAAATACTCCATATATCGTAGTGTTTAACCATTATCACATTCAGCGAAAACATCTCTTTGTTTTCGACATTGCAAAGTTACAACGATTTCACGCAGGTTAAAACACTATATCAATATAAATATAAACTAATATCAGAATTATAAAATAACTATCAATTGATATTCAATGATATACAGAATCGTACACCATGCAAGAATATAAATGAAAATATTGATTTTAAACATATAGAACACAAGTCAAACCGATATAAAACATCAGTCTATGACACCAATTTGCATAATCTGCTTTTCGAAATTTTCTCGGTCAATGGCCTTGTTTCGCATCTTGTTCCGATAAGCATAAACAGTGTTGACAGAATATTTCAAGAACTCGGCAATCTTCATATTATCCTCCAATCCCATTCTATGGAGAGCATAGATCCGCAATTCTGTAGTCAACATTCCGGGCTCCGGCACTATAATCCGTTCCTCGGGTCTCAACAGGGCATTGACATCCTCAACAAACGTTGTATAGATTTTCAAGAAAGCATTGTCGAATTCACGATAGAAACCACGGTGCTGCTCTTCGGAGAAGCGTGCCGACTTGGTCATTTTCAGCAAATCTTCCACCTGTCCGGACACCAGCTTGCGGTTGACAAGCTTCGTGAATGAATCCAAACGCTTCATATAGACAGAACTCAACTCAAGGAACTGGCCCATATATTCATCCTTTGCCATATTGGCATCATGCAGCTTCTTCCGTGCCGTAGACAACTTACGCATCTGCTTGACAAGGAAGAACACCGTAATCAGCAAGCCTATCAGCAATAGGCTGACAATCACTATGTAAGCCTCAAGCATATTCTCATGCGACTTTACCTCTGCTCTATGTGCACCTTCAATCACCGGCAACATACGGGAAGCATTGTAGACACGAACCTGCGCATTACAGAAAGCAGCATCCTCGATTGAAGAAAAAATATAGCGGTAGGCCCTCTCTATATCACCTTTCTCATAAAGCAGCATGGACAGTTCATACATTGACTGATTTTCTTTCACCGAGCAACGCAAGTCAGAAATTGCCGACAAGGCATTGTATTTCATACTTTCCTCCTTATTGCCTTCACTATTGTAGATATTGGCAAGCAAGCCTGCCGCAATGGCATATTCGTTACACGTTTCGGGCAATTCGGAAAGCAAATCGCCCAGCAAAAGCTTTGCGGTCACATTCTTTTTATCCCACAAAGCCTGCTCTGCTTCATACAGACGACGCATCACCGCATCTATTGGCAAAGAGGCTATCCACTTTTTCCGCATCTGGTCAGTAGTATTATAATAATGATTATAATAGATGCTTCCTGGGCTGATGGAATTCAAGGCAAAAGAATAGATACGATAGCCACATTCATAATAAGCCGAATGCAAGGAATCAGGCAACTGGTTGAAATCTATCGAATTATATTCAGAAGAGGCTTCAGAATAGAAGCCAACAATCATTTCCGGACGAAGCAGTTTCAATTTAAGTTGCAAATACTTGCCGGGATCTCCGAGAGAATCGGCTACCACAACGGCTTGCGTGTAATAGGAGATGGCTGAATCGGCTTTAAACAGCATAAATTCATCACCAAGTTTTTCCAGGCACACCAGCCGCACAGAATTGTCAGAACCCGAACGGTTCAAAATCGTCTTCAAACTGTCTATCCGGGCGTATTTAGCCTTATCAAATGTATTTTTTTTAGCTATCATCTCATCCAAACGCTGTATTTCTGGCAAATTAGCCGATGCTCTGAACACACCGCAGGCAATAGACAAAAGGAATAGAATAATGGTTAAACGTTTTGGCATTGTAAAAAAATATAATTCGGATTCAAAGATAATTAATTTGACGACAAGATAATAGGTTTCATAAATATAAATGATAAAATTAAATGAAAATAATCTCAACAACGGGAAGAACCGCCTGATTTAGGGCAAAATTTGAGCAACTATGGAAAAAGCATTACCTTTGCAACATGTTAAATAAGGACTACATATCACACTATAAAGCGACTATCCGCCTCGGTCTGCCTATCGTTGTAGGCCAATTGGGAGTAATCATACTTGGCTTTGCCGATACGATGATGGTGGGGCATTACGACACCAACTCGCTGGCCGCCGTTTCGTTTGTCAACAACCTGTTTACACTCATCACCATCATGCTTCTGGGGTTTTCCTACGGAATCACCCCGATTGTCGGCGCACTTTTCTCACAGAAACAACAGTTCAAGGTTGGTGAAACGGTCAGAAACGCACTGATTACCAATGGTATTTACGGCAGCCTGCTCATTGGCATCATGCTGATACTCTACTTTTTCGTCGACCGCATGGGACAACCCGCAGAACTGCTTCCGCTCATTCGCCCTTACTATATCACCATACTCATTTCCATGATTTTCGTGGTGATTTTCAACGTGTTCCGCCAATTCACCGACGGCATCATGCGCACCTCCATTGCCATGTGGATTCTGATTGGCGGCAACCTGATGAACATTCTGTTCAACTACCTGCTGATATACGGTAAATTCGGATTTCCGGAATGGGGACTGCTCGGAGCGGGCATCAGCACAATGGGTTCACGCATTCTCATGGCGTTGGTCTACGTAGTGTTATTCCTGTCGGCAAAAGCGTTCTCGCAGTACCGCGAAGGTTTCTTAAAGGGGAAAACGCCCATCGGCAGCATCAAGTCCATTGCACACATATCCACGCCTATTTCCCTGCAAATGGGAATGGAAACCGGCTCGTTCACGTTCAGCGCCATCATGGTGGGCTGGTTGGGAGCCATCGAACTGGCAAGCTATCAGGTAATGGTCACCATCAGCACGCTGGGATTCATGTTCTACTACAGCATCGGAGCAGCCATTGCCATCCGTATTTCGTCCTATATGGGCGCCGATGACATGCGAAACGTAAAAATGGCAGCCAAATCGGGCTACCATATCCTGCTGTTGCTCTGTGTCATCGCCTCTACCGTATTTTTCACCCTCGACGACGTGCTGATATCCACCTTTACCGACGACGAAGCCGTACGCGCTGTAGCAGCCTCACTCATTGCACCGCTGATGCTCTACCAGTTCGGCGACGCCACGCAAATCTGCTTTGCCAACGCCCTGCGCGGCACTTCACATGTCGTTTCGATGATTTGGATTGCGTTCTTCAGTTATCTGGTAGTAGGGATTCCGACAGCCTATCTGCTGGGATTTCCACTCGGATTCGGCGAAAAAGGCATATTCTATTCGTTTTCAGCCGGTTTGTTCACGGCCGCCATTCTCTTTTATCTGCAATTCAGAAAAGTGACCCGCTAAAACCACAGCGAGAAATGCTGTAGCGGCAATTTCCTGCTCGCCACTACCACCCCGATTTTCCCATTGGTAAAGCTCATGCCGTACTCCATGGAGCGGATTACGCCCGACCAAAGGCTGTAGACCTCGGAGCTGGATGCCATGTTGCGCATGACAATCACGCCGTTATTGCTGACAACCGTTTTGAGAAACTGACCTACAGCCGGAAGATTGTCCACCGACACACCGTTGACAATCACAAACGGACGCTCCTCGGCTTGCAAATAGCTGTCGATGCAGTCGCCCACATTACCGAAAGCGTGAATACGCGCGCTGTTTCCCTGCACCACGTCCTTCACAATCGAATATTCCCTTGCCTTAGGCTCCAGAAGCCACAGCTGCGACTTGCTGGAAGCCGACAGCGCACAAATGGCTGAAACCCCATAATTCGAGCCAAACTGAATGATGGCTGAAGGATTAAAGAAATTGACTACACGGAAAATCAGCCGGGCATTTTTATTCGACAGCACCTTTCGGCTGCTTATCCCCTCCTCTACCATACGTACCAGCGCCAGATTCCGCCCGTCGCGGATTGTCTGATAGGCATAGTAGCCCGACCGTTCGCGCAACACCTTGAGCACAAAACGGAAAGCAAAGGGCGAATGGATTCCATACCCTTTGCTTCTACGATAACGGTCGAGTGCCGTGTAATATCTTTTGATTTTCAACATCCGCTATTCTTCCTTTTTACAGCAATTTCCCTTTCCAAGAAGGAGAAACGCTCCGATTAAAGCCAGATAAATCAGCACCACTGAAGCGTAGGCCACTGTTTCTGTCGTGTGTACCGACTGCGGGTCGAAACGGAACACCACCGTATGTTCTCCTGCCGGCAACTGCAAAGCACGAAGCACATAGTTGACACGGCCTACAGGCACTTCCTTGCCGTCGACAGTTGCTGTCCATCCCCACGGGAAATAGATTTCAGAGAACACTGCCAGTCCGCCGTTGCGGCTGATAGTCTTATAATGGAGTTCGTTCGGCTTGTAAACGGTTTCGATAATCGTGTCGCCCGGCATAACGGCCTTTGCTTCACCCAAAACGGAACGGAACGACTCGTCGGCAACAGCTCCCACAGCCGTATGAAGTGTATCGAGCACTGCCATTTCAGCCTGAGCGCCTTTCACATAAGTCACTTTGTCGACAAACCAACCATTGCCAAGGGCTTCAGGATTGATGTGGGCCGTAGTGTCGTCAACCACCAGATACTTGGCGTTCAGCATGTTCAGCACCTCAACGTTGTTTTTGGAAATCTGACGGTCAATCAAATCCTGATAACGGGTAAGTTTCGCAGCATGGTAACCGCCAATGCACTTGTGGAAATACGACGGCATTGCATCGCCGAAACGCGAAAGGTCCATGACGCGGTAGTTCATCGCCGTATCCTGCAAAATCTGCAAGTCCACCGGACGCGGCTCGATTGTCTGCTGCGCCATAGCCGGTTTCATGGAGAATGATTTCGTATTGAGATAACGTTTGTCAACAGGATACATATCAATCAGCACCACAACAAGCAATGCTCCGCACAAGGCTTCTTTCTTCAATATATTCTTGAAATACAGCCAGAACAGAGCCGCACCGATAACCAGGAACACGAAACTGCGCAACGCATCGGCACTGACCATCGCCATGCGGGCATCCTGAAGGCTTGCATACAGCGGACTCAAGTCGTAACCCTGTGCCGCATATTCGGCAAACATGTCAGCCTCCATCTGCGAAATGCCGCTCCCGAACACACTCGGAGCCATCATGCCCAGCAGACAGAAGAAAATGGAAATGCCGAAGGAACCGAAAAACGCCTTGGAGTGGAGTTTGAAAAAGTCGGGAGTTGTCACGATTTTCTGCAATGCGAGTGCCGCCAGCAACGGCATTGTGAACTCGGCAATCACAAGAATGCTCGCCACCGTACGGAACTTGTTATACAACGGGAAATGGTCGATAAACCAGTCTGTGAGCCACATCATATTGTGTCCCCACGACAATGCCACCGACAACACCGTAACGGCAAAAAGCGCCCATTTCACAGGACCTTTCACAATGATAAGTCCCAGAATGAACAAGGCGAAAATCAGCGCGCCCACATATACCGGCCCGTTGGTCATCGGCTGGTCGCCGAAATACTGCGGGAACATTTGCAGGTTGCTGTATGTCTGATAGTCGATTTTTCCTTTTTGGTAATCCTCCTTCACCTGTTCAACTTCGGACATCGAAGTCTGTACGTTTTGTCCGTCAGTCGGAATAATAGTTGCACCGCCCTTGATGTTCGGAATCAACAGCGAGAAAGTTTCGCTGATGCCGTAGCTCCATTGCGTGATATAGTTCTTGTCCAGACCGCCTTTAGTTGAATTGGCAGTAGCCACAGCCAGTTCGGAATGACCGCCGCGCATCGTCTGCTTGCTGTATTCATAAGTGTTATAAAGGCTCGGCAAGTTGGCACCAACAGCCAGAGCGGCAGCGACTGCCAGAACACCTGTAGCCTTCGCCCACTTTTTCAGCGTATTGGCACGTTTATGCTCCACAAAGAAGGCAATCACCAACGCCACGATGACAAACAGGAAATAGTAGGTCATCTGAATATGGTTGGCAGCAATCTGAAGCATGGCAAAGAATGCGGCAAGCACACCGCCACCGATATATTTACCCCTGTAGCAGAGGATTATACCTGCAATTGTAGGCGGAACATATGCCAAAGTGGAAAATTTCCAGATGTGTCCGGCTCCGATAATGATGAAGAAATAGGACGAAAATCCATAGGCAATCGCACCCAACAGCGCCACATACCAGCGGGTTCGCATGGCGAGCATCAGTATATAGAAGCCCAACATCATGATAAACACCAGATTGGCCGGATTCGGCAGCCACAGGCTATAGGCGCGTTCCACAGTGGAAATCAGCTTGGAACTTCCGTAGGAAGGCGAAATCTGGAAAGTAGGCATACCGGAAAACAGCGAGTTTGTCCAGCGCGTAGTTTCACCGGTTGCTTCCGCAAAGGCAGCCGCTTCCTGACCGTTGGCAACACCCTGCAACGTATCATGCTGACGGAGCACATTTCCCTCAAACACATCCGGATAGAAGTAAACGAGCGTTATCACAAGAAGAATACCCACACCCAGCAGCGAGTGCAGAAATCCTTTGCTTCCGAACAGGCGGCGGAAACCGCATCCGCACGTTTTCAGTTCCTTATTTTCTTTCTTTTCTACGGACTCCATATTTCTTCATTTTAAAATTCATCGTAAAAGTACACAAAAGCCGCCAAACGGCAAAAAACGCAACTGCATATCAGACCGTTCGGCGTAAAAAAGTCCTCTTGCGGCCGGCAAGAGGACAAAATCGGCAAAAAACTGCCGCTATGCATTATTTTCCGTCTTGAAACTGGATAGGAATTTCGCGGTTCATGCTCTGGTCAAGGGAAATCAGAGTTTCAGTAGCCACTACACCATGAATCATCTGAATCTTGTCATTGAGCAACTCCATCAAATGCTGGTTGTCGCGGGCATAAAGCTTGATAAGCATCGTGTACGGACCGGTCGTAAAGTGACATTCCACCACTTCCGGAATCTTTTCCAGTTCCGGCACCACGTCCTTATACATGGAACCCTTTTCAAGTTTCACCCCAATGTATGTACAGGTAGCATATCCCAACACTTTCGGATTTACATGATAGCCCGACCCGGTGATTACCTTAAGGTCAATCATCCGTTGGATGCGTTGGTGAATAGCAGCACGGGAAACACCACAAACAACAGCCACATCTTTTGACGGGATACGTGCATTTTTCATTACTATTTCAAGTATTTTCCGATCAAGATTGTCTATTTTTTCCATTTGTTCTCTATTTTTATTCGCAAATATATAGCATTTTTTCATAAAAACCACATTTTCGTTTACAAAATATCACCATTAAGTGCCGAAACATGCAAATTTTACGTTTTTTAGCGAATAAAACTCGATTTTAATCAGTAAAATTCTTTTTTCCCGATTTTTTCATTTTGCTATTTCAAAAAAGTATACCTTTGTCGTCGATTTGTTTTAGGTATAAATTTTTGACATTATGGTATTCCAATGCGCTATTATTTTTGGCTGCCTGGCACTGGGCGAGCTCATCGTCTGGGCGACCGGAGTCAAGCTGCCGTCAAGCATCATCGGCATGCTGCTGCTGACACTTTTCCTGCAATTGAAGTGGATTAAGCTTCGTTGGGTAGAAGGCATTTCCAACTTCCTCGTGAAAAATCTCGGATTCTTTTTCGTTCCGCCGGGTGTAGCCCTCATGCTCTACCTCGACATCATCAAGGCACAGCTCATCCCTATCCTTGTCGCCTCGATTGTGAGCATGATCATTGTCATTGTTGTTACCGGATGGATTCACCAACTCGTCAGAAAATTTCAAAATGGAATACATTAACAACCCCTACTTCCTGCTTGCGCTCACTTTCTGCATCTACGCCATAGCGCAAATCATCCAAGTGCGTACACACAGCTCGCTGTTCAACCCGATTCTGGTGACCATCGCACTGATCATCGTTTTCCTGCTTTTCAACGACATCTCGTTTGAGACCTATACCAAGGCCGGACATTATATCGAGTTCTGGCTGAAGCCGGCGGTTGTTGCGCTCGGCGTGCCTCTTTACAAGCAGTTGTCCACCATCCGCAAACAGATTTTACCCATCATGCTTTCAGCGTTGGGCGGCTGTATTGCCGGTGTCATCTCCGTCGTGCTCATAGCCGACCTGTTCGGAGCATCACGTGAAGTTGTGATGTCGCTCGCCGCCAAATCAGTGACCACACCGATCGCCATGGAAGTAACGGCTTCGTTGGGCGGCATTCCGTCGCTGACGGCCGCCGTTGTAGTCAGCATCGGTATTTTCGGAGGTTTGACGGGATTCAGCGTCATGCGCCTGTCGCATGTCAACAGTCCTATCGCCCAAGGGCTTTCGCTCGGAACGGCCGCCCACGCCGTAGGAACTTCGCGTGCCATCACCGTCAGCGACCGCTACGGAGCATTCGCCAGCCTCGGCCTTACCCTCAACGGCATTTTCACAGCCCTGCTCACACCAACGATCCTCCGATTGTTAGGGTATTTTTAAACCTGCCCATACAATCCTTTACAAATAAGGGGCGGGACTGCAACCAGCAGCTCCGCCCCAAACTTTTCTATCTGTTTACAGTCTATTTCACTACAAATTTCCGGCCTGCGTTATCGGCAACAGCTACATACACACCATTAGCCAACGAGCATTTGAATTCACCCTTTTGAGATGCAGTGAATTCTGCACATTTTACTCCGGCAAGGTTGTAAACCGCAACATTGCCTTCGATGCCTTCGTAGCAAATCGAGCCGTTGCTGTAGAACAAATTCATGCCGTTATCAGCCAAACCGACTTCTTCAACTGAAGAACCGCCTACAATCTGAAATTTCATATTGTCGAGATAAAGCGTATGAGCCTTACCGTCAGCTGCATTCTGAGAGAAGAACAAACCTTTTACAATATCCCATTTTGAGAAGGCAGGGTCAGCCTTGCGGAAGTCCTCAATCGGAACAACCACTTCTGTCCATTCATCAGCATTCAAAGCTGAAACATAGTCGCTCAATTTAAGTTTTCCGGTTGTACCGCCACCGTTTCCTTCAAAGTACATTACCGGAAGCACATCGCCCGACAATGTTTCAGTAGCGCGTACCCAGAAACGCAATTCATAGTCAGCTTCTGTTAAATCAAAAAGATTCCAGCCCAAACCGGCTACGAGAGCTTTCCACACACCGCCTTCCATAGAAGTGTAAGTCAGACGGAGAGCATTTTCGCCTTCCTGCTTGATATCCGTTACAACCGGCAGTTTTTCAGCATGGCCTTCCGGCACGTCTACCGTACTCGGAGCTGTGAGGTTCACCCAGCTCGGGTCGTAATAGGTATTGTCCTTACTATCGGCAAAAAGCACCATTTCTGTCGGCGGCTGATAGTTCGGGTCATCCATCACAGTCACATAGTCGATATTGAGCGTATGTTCCTTTCCGTCAGCAATGTCCTGAGAGAAAAAGATTGTCTTGTTGGATGACAGGTTATAGGAAGGAGCATCCACCAGCAAATCAGCCAACGGAACTACAATTTCCACCCAAGTAGAAGCCGGCAGGTTGCCGTCTACATATTTTCCCATTTTCACCTTGCCTGACAATGCGTACTGGCTGTTCTGTAAATAAATCAACGGAAGAGCCTTATTTTCAATTTCTTCCTTTGCGCATACCCAGAAACGGATTTCAGAACTCTTTGACATGTCAACGTTTGCCCAATTCTTGGCTGCAATACTTGCTGCCCAAGAGCCTCCTTCATTTGAAGTCCAACGCAAACGGAGGCTGTTCTTTCCGCTGTATTTCACATCAGAATCAACAATCAGCTTGCCTGTCAACTCCGGCAATACGCTTGGAGCCGTAGCTGTTGTCCAGCTCGGGTCGTAAGTACCGTCGCCCGGAGCATCGTAAAAATAGACAGAGCCACCCGGCACTTCTGTGCTTGCCAAACGATTGAATCCCAAATGGAAATACAACATATGGTAATAAATTGAATTTGTCCAATAATCCCAATTGTGATTTCCCGGACGTGTCGTATAGTCGTGTGCCACGCCGTTAGCAGTCAATTTCTCATGCAGTTCCGCATTCGATTCGGCAAACATGTCTTCCGTACCGCAATCAAAACAAATGTCAAGTTCTCCATTACGCAAGTTGTCGGCCTGTCCGAGAACAGAGCTTGATTTCCACAACTCTTCGTTTTCTTCCATCGGACCCAACACCTTCGCCAATTCGAAAGCCTGTGATGTCTTTGTTATATCCACACCGCCTGACATGGCACCGGCCATGGCAAACATATCCTTGTGTCGGATAGCAAGATACAACGCACCGTGGCCACCCATGCTAAGGCCGGAAATGGCACGTCCGTTGCGATGAGCGATAGTGCTGTAATGCTGGTCGATATAAGGAATCAAATCCTTGATGATGTATGTTTCATACTGGATATCCTTATTAATAGGGCTGTCAAAATACCAGCTGTTAGCACCATTCGGACAAACTACAATCATTTGGCAGGCTGTAGCCAAATCCTTGATTTGAGGTACAATGTTCACCCAGTCATTATGATTTCCACCATAACCGTGAAGCAGATACAACACCGGATAATCAACGGCATCCGAATAATCGGCCGGCTTGATTACATTGTTTTCCACCTCTTTCGTCATTTTCGAAGCCTGAACTTTTACAAGTTCAACTTGCTGAGCATAAGAGGTCAAAGCCAGCAAGCAAACGACAAATAAAAGTATTAGTTTTCTCATAGTTTATAATATTAGGTTTTTAATTCGACCGCAAGTTACAATCTCAATAATTTTTTCTGCAAATTTCCCCACACATCAAAATCTTTCAGGTCAACACAAGCCCTACTACAGCAACACATCACGCCACAACAAACACTTATAAATCAAAATATTAAATATAAAAACAACAATGGCCGCCTCCTGACAGAGGCAGCCATTGAGTTATATTCCGAATAATCCGATTCTTTACATTTCTATCAGTTCGTCGTAACCGAAATCGCGGATGGCGGTTGTGCCGATGACGCTGTCCCAGCGCATGGGGCTGATACCGTTGCCGGGGCGTTTTGTGGTGATGTTCTCTTCGGTCAACACTTCCCCTTTGCGGATATCGCGCGCCGCCACGATGCTCTTGCGGGCAATGTCCATATTCTTCCGTTCCGAAGGGCTGACATGCTTGTGCCCGTCGCCCAACGCCTGCTCAATGTTGCGAATGGCATCGACCATCGCCTTCAGTTCGTCAGGTTCAAGCGAAGCCTTGTGGTCAGGGCCTTCCATCGTCTTGTCGAGCGTAAAATGCTTTTCAATCACCGTTGCCCCCAAAGCCACGGCGGCAATCGGTACTTCAATACCCTTCGTATGGTCGGAATAGCCTACCTCCACGCCCAACGAACGGCGCAAGTCGTCCATGGCACGCAGATTGACATCGGCCATCGGTGTCGGGTACTCCGTATTGCAATGCAGCACGATGATGTCGCTACGCTTTACTCCGCCCTGCTCCAGCACCTGCAACGCCGCTTCCACTTCTTCCACCTCGCACATACCGGTAGAGAGAATCACCGGACGATGTTTGGAAGCGATTTTACGGAGATACGGCAGATTGGTGATTTCACCCGAAGGAATTTTGTAATAGTCCATGTCGAGCGGCTCCAGCACGTCAATCGAAACGAGGTCGAACGGCGTACTCATGAAACCGATGCCCACCTTGTCGCAATATTCCTTCAGCGGCTTGTAGTCGGTAAGCGGCAAGTGAATGGCCTTGCACATCTCCAACTGACTCTCGGCAGTGCCTGTCGTTTCCTTCTGATATTCCGCTTTTGGAGCAAAAGTGGAAATCACCAGCTCGGGTTTTGCGGTCTGAAATTTCACATAGTCGGCGCCGGCACGCTTTGCCTCGTCGACCATCTTTATTGCCAGTTCATAGCTGCCGTTATGGTTCACACCGGCTTCGGCTATGATGATTACTTTCTTATTGTTCATCGTTGAAAAACATTACTTCACTGAAATAGCGTGCCATGAGCGCACGGTCGCGCCAGTTGCGGCACGGTTCTGCCTTTTCGCCGGCAGCTTCGGCAAGCAGCATCGACGGGATGTCGGCTCCGGCAAGGATGGAGCATACCACACCGCCGCCCAACCGCGGATTGATTTCCATCAGTAGATAGCGGCCCGTAGCCTTGTCGAAAAGGAACTGCAACGTGACAGGTCCTCGGAAGCCCAATCGGCGCAAAATAGAGTCGGAAGCCTCCAGAAGTTCGTCGATGCGGCGTGTCTCCGTACGGTCGACTTCGCCGCCGGATGTAGAAAGACGAATGCGCGGAACGGCACACAGTACTTCGCCGTCGACCGTCGACACATAGCAGTCCACCGTATATTCTTCGCTGTCGGCAATGTATTCCTGAATCAGATAACGGTCGAAATGTCCCACTTTCTCCAGTTCCTCGCGGCTGTTTACCACCACAATACCCTTTGAGGCCGATCCTTCACGCGGCTTCATAATGGCCGGGAAGCGGCAATTGTCAGGCGTATAGGTTGCCGGTATGCAGATGCCTTCTTCGGCAAAGAGTTCGGCTGCCTCTGTCTTGTCGAACATGGCATGCGCCACCTCGAACGGCGACACAGGAACAAACACCTGCGGACAGCGTTCCTTCAGTCGGGAAGCCACCTCGATGGCACCGTCGACAAACGGCAGAACGATGTCGACCGCCTCGTCGGCCACCGTCTGTGCCAAATGGTCGAGCGCATCGGCATCACGCCAGCGGCGACCCGCAATAATGCGTCCTTCACAAGCGATAGGCACTGTCGGGATAATTTCATAGCTGAGGATAACGACTTCCACACCTCGCCGACGTCCTGCTTCCTTCAGCAGCCGCGCCAGCGAAACGCGCTTCGCGCCGCCCAGCATCAATATCGTGACCTTTCCGTTCATCGGTTATAGATATCGTATTTGTATTTGGCAAGATTTTCCGGATTGGAGAACCATTCAATGGTTTCCTTCAGTCCGTCGGCAAGCGAGAACTGCGGTCGCCAGTCGGTCAGGCTACAGATTTTCGTATTGTCGCCGAACAGGCGGAACACTTCCGAATTTTTCGGACGGATACGTGCCGGATCCTGCACCCAGGTAATGTCGGCACCCATCAGTTCGGCTATGAGGTTCAGTGTGTCCTGCATCGAAATCTCACTTTTGCTGCAAATGTTGATTTCCTGACCTTCAATTCCTGCGGTACGGGCAAGAGCGATAAAGCCGCGGCAAGTATCCTTCACATAGTTGAAATCGCGTGTCGGTGTCAGGTCGCCCACCTTTATTTCGCGCACGCCGTTGGCAATCTGCGTGATGATGGTAGGAATAATGGCACGGGCCGACTGGCGCGGACCGTAGGTGTTGAACGGACGAGCCACCACTACCGGCAGATTGAACGCATTGTAGAAACTCTCGGCAATCGCATCCGCTCCGATTTTCGTAGCCGAATAAGGCGACTGCGGCTGCTTCGGATGTTTCTCGTCGATAGGCACATAACGAGCCGTACCATAGACTTCGGATGTAGAGGTGACAATCAGCCGTTCCACTCCGGCATCACGAGCCGCCTGACAGATATTGAGCGTGCCCTTGATATTTGTGTCCACATAGCTGTCGGGAGCCACATAGCTGTAAGGAATGGCAATCAGTGCGGCAAGGTGGAAAATCGTGTCACAGCCACGAGCCGCCTCACGACAGAAATTCGGGTCGCGCACATCGCCGTTCAGCACTTCCAGGTTCTCATGCTTCATGCCGTCGAGCCAACCCCAATAGTTGAACGAGTTGTAAACACTCAAAGCCTTCACTTCACAACCCTCTGCAAGGAGCATCTCCGTGAGGTGTGAGCCGATAAAACCGTCGGCACCGGTCACCAATACTTTTTTCATATTGCAGCTATTATTCTTTTTATGCCCTAAAATTAATCATAACTGCCGACAATTCCGGCAAGCAGTCCCTCAAAAATGGACAAAAACACTCAAATATCCACTTTTTTCATCTTTTTACGAAAAAAGTTGCCGAAAAATTTGGCAGTTACATAAAAACACCCTACCTTTGCAGAGCATTTGAGAAAGCAAATGTCTTCGGGGTGTAGCGCAGTCCGGTTAGCGCACCTGCTTTGGGAGCAGGGGGTCCCAAGTTCGAATCTTGGTACCCCGACAATGAACGACTTAACAGCAATGTTGAGTCGTTTTTTGTTTATTTCCCCTTTCAACCTCCCCCTTCCCGGCAAAAACAGATGCCGGATGTGATATCAGCCAAAACGCCAGACAAGATTGCAACAACAAATCATAAACAACATAGAATCAGCGACAAGAGCAATTTCCCAATTACTCTTGCCGCTAATTTTGCAACTTATCTTTAAACTTCAATCAAATCGTTTGAATAGCCAGCAGCTAAAACTCATAACCAATGCGCAACCCCAAGCCTTTAGAAAACAAAAGAATGTCATATTCTCCTACATCATATTCTGCCGCAATCAGCAAGCCCGTTTTCCGCTCCATCGCTATTCGTAACCCCAATGCAATAGAACTATAAGCTCCGACAGAATTTCCGAATGACAGTCCTGCACGCCCATCTACATAGGGCGAGACTTTCTTATTCAAAATATTGACTCTGAATGCAGCATAGACAGGCATCATAAATTCATGCCTATCCGTATAACAACCCAATGCGACACCACCACCTAAAAAGAAATAATTGTTAAACTGGTAGCCATGGGTTGTCGACAGATAAAAAGCACTACTATTATAATATACCACCGGAATCTGTATATCGCCGCCATCCCAAGTTTTTTCACACTCATCCCCTATCCTTAAAACAGCACTTGCTTCCACACTCCATTTATACCCCCGCAGCGTGCGGCGCTGCTCTTTGAGGCTCAACCCAACGTTGTCTGCAGGCTCATATGCCACTGCCGGTAGCGAAGCCAATACCGCTAACAGCAATAATAAAATTCTTGTTTTCATAGTTTTTCTTTTTATGATTTTTTGAATCATTAATTTGCTTCCTGCATGCCAGCTATCAGCATGCAGGAAGCAAATCAATTTCTATCGTTCAATCACAATTTTTTCACGCTGAACCGCTTCACCATTTTTGATGATGACAAGATAGTAAATGTCTTCGGGAAGGTCAGCGACATCGATGCTCATTGACGACTGTCTGCCATCAAATATCAACGACTTGACAAGCGTCTGACCGTTGTAAAATTCCATCCGAATTTGCGATTCATTAGTGATAACGTTGCTTGCCGACCTCATCATTCCATCCGGCGCAGTTGCTTCGGAAACCGTCAGCACGGTGCTTGCCGGATTGGGAGAAATTGAATACACTTTCGACCATTTAGCTTCCACATAAACTGAATCCCTTTTACTAATGTCGTTTAAATCTCGAACTGTACACCAAACAAAACCTTTCGCAACCTGCCCTACATCAACACTTGGCATACGAATCCATGCCATTGACGGACCAACAGCACCCAAAATAAGGCCATCATTATTCACTGATGCAGGTTTGACAATAGGAGGATACACTGTAATAGTTGTATCGAGCTCAACTACATAATCACAGAAACCAGTATCACCTTCTGTTTCAATTTTGGCATCACCAAGGATGCTAATTCCTGCTTTATTGGGATCCACCACATTATTGTTCCAGCAGTAAGACAACGACACTTCCGGGATATTTTCTGGATAGTGATGTATTTTTAGCAGATAATTTTCTGTGAGTGCTTCCTGGTCCCAATAACTTTGCACGATTTCAAACTCTACCCGTTCCAATTCCGGAGAGTACAAATCCTTGTGGATGCGGCAAGTATCCGTTTCCTCCACAATCATTTGCGCTTCAATCCAAGGTTCGTCATGATTGCCAATTATTTTGGCTGTGACTTCAGTTTCTGAAATTGCTTCAATTTCAATATTAGGAGACGATATCCATTCAACTCTACTATCGGGTAGCTGTTCTGACAATGTGTAAAGCTCGGCTTCTTCCGAAATATAGTCCGACCCATTTATATAGATATGCTTTGTTGCCAGTTCTTGTTTAGGTGTTGTGTAAGAAAAATCAAGAATATACGACGGCAGCTTAACCGTTGCTGAAATCTTGTCGGTTGTTCCATATTCCAATGGTCGGATAGTAGCTTGTAGTCCTTGCTGAGAAACTATCCTGAATTTGTTTTCGTCAAAATGCCATGTACAACTGATGCCGGGAATGGCAGGGACATTGTCGACAAACACCTGAATGTCGCCAAATATGTCGGATGTCTTTTCCGCCATCACCACCGGTGCCAATTCCGAAGCTAACGGTGCTACAATATGAGCAAAGTCAGTATAGGCATAATTGTTTTCCATCGTATAATAACGGTCAAACGGAACATCCGGATTTGAAAGGGATTGAGTTCCGTAAGGAATATCAAGCGCACTTGTCATAGGGACAAAGCAGAATTTATCTTTTTTGAACAGATCGTCAACAGAGATAACTCCACTAAAAGACTGCAAATACGGTTTTATCATATTTAAATCCAAATATGCGCCAGATTCACTATCCACAGGATACATGTCCGGCAGACTGTTTAAATATATATTGCTTTCTAAATTTTTAATCTTAATAAATGAAATTATTTTCCAAAATGTGTGCATATTTCCTTGATATATATTATTTACATGCCCTCTATTCCCCAATGCTAAACAACGGATGTTCATTTTTAGATTAAAATTAAATAATACTTCTAGCCACTTTGCTACCGATTCATGAATATCAAAATTTAATTCTACCAATGTAGAATTTGAAAGATACAATTCATGGTTCAAATTACCAAATGATATGGCAACTGTTTCACATTGAGTTGGATTTTTATTAACCAATTCGTTTGAAAACAACTCTACGTGTTCTTCATTGTTAAAAGTTGTCTGTTCCCTCCTATAATCTATACTGTATACACAAAGCTGGCGTATCGCCTTTTTGGAAATAAACAAATCACGGATTTTCCACAAGTTATCCCTTATAGGAGTTAGCGCATTTTTTATTTCTTTTCGATTATACTTATCAACCGCCATGGTCATAAAATCAGTGGCTTGAAAAATCATCGTCTGCAAACTGACCGGGATATTGAATCCGCGGAACGGAGAATTCAATGCAATGAATTTCTGAACTTGGTGGTCTTCACCTGCCTCTTCCATTTTGTTCAAGGCAATACGTGCCACGACTCCTCCCATGCCCATACCTATAATATAGCTATCGTCCGAAAGAAGAAAACGATTACTGTTTATTTCCTTTAATGCACGCCGCAAGAATTCACCATTTCTAAGCAAATCGTCAAAGCTATCATTATATTTAATGTATATAATGTCGAACGCCTGTTGCAGAAGTTCCAAATCCTCACCCAAGGTATTGCCCAACATGTTCAAATCCACGCCGGTACCTCCAGCAATTGCAGCCACATCAATATCGCCGACAATTATCAGCGGACGAATGAATTGTTTGATGTCGTCTGTCATATACATCACTTGTATGGTTCCTCCACTCTGATCTTCGTCAGCCGGAATTTCAGCAAAATTAGCTGCTGCCTTTTTCCATGGATTGGACACAACTGGAGGCTTTACAATCTCACCACCTGGTACAAAACAGCGGCACATTCTGACGCTACCATCCGAAAAAGTCATGCGAAACATCAATATATTGTCACGATTTGAAATAATCGGCAGTATTACCTCATTTCCCCATCCTATAGCACGATAGGTCTGCCCTTTATCGGTGCTGTACTCAATTTTACTGATGTTCTCCGACATATTCGTATAGAAATTTTCTTTGTCAAACACCAAACGTGAGCCGGACAAATTCGGGTTAACAGCAAAGCAGATCTGTTCTTCAAAAGGATTCTTTCCCGGTACAATTTTAATTCGGTCATTGTCGATTGTAACCAACCCTTTTTCTACGGCATCCGGCACGATTGTATTGTATCGGATACACATAATAGCAGCTCCCTTCTGTTGGATTGTATTTATAACAGTCTCCGTAGCCGGAAGACTGCTTTTTGAATTGATTTGAGAATCGTACAAACCGTCATACAGCAACTCCCAGGTTTTCGCGTCCACCCAGTTGGAGTCGTTTGGCTCTCCGCCGTCAAAATTATCAGGATAGACCAATGCTACTCCATACTCCGAAAGAATGCCCGTAGGCACTTGTTCTTTGTCAAACTCACTGAAGATTTCATCAATTTCTTCTCGGAAAGTTTTTGTTTCCGAACTCTCACCATTAGCTGCCAGCCCTATAAGAGCAAATACAAACAGCATTAAGATTCTCACGTTTTTCATTGTATTTTAGAGTATTAAATGTGATTAGCCGATACTAAGATTACTACTGATAAAGTTTATAAAAACTTAATCAATGAAAATTTTTCCAATAAAGCGGTTTGTTGTGCTTTCTAAAAACACAAAATACAGACCACTATCCAATATTGTCAGTTTTATGGTGTTTCGACTTCCGTCAGTTTTTAAAGGCTCACGAAGAACAATATTACCAGTCGGATCTGTAACAAACACAAAATAACCGTCTGCTGAAGTGAACTGAATGGTTAATGTTTTACTTTCATTTTCATAGAAGCCTATCGGAATGGGGGCTTCGATTTTATCAAAACCATATGTCTCAAAATACACCAATCCTTCACCTTCTGCAAAAGAATGCAAATTGATGACAGACAAAAACAGTAATAAAGTTAAGACTTTTCTCATAGTAATATATTAAAGTTAAAACACACACTGACAATATTATGCAAACATTAAGAATACAAACACATGACAAACAGAAACACATTATCTCAACCTGACAATGCCCAGTTGTACCCAATGCATTACAAATATACCAAACTTGCCTATAAACGGTCACAAATCGGCATAAATCATCTTGTCATTAAAACACTAATAACCAATTGATTAAAAAAATATTTTTACACTTCTACAAATCAAGCTATTTTTCAGGGGTTGAAGATTCGGCATTGTCTACAAAGTGAGCGATAAATTCTTTTAACGGCTCTGAGATTCCCAATTTTTTTGAAATACGCAGTTTTTTCGTGCTGACATAGTTCGGATTTGTATATCCCATACAAATGGCTATTTCAATATAGGAATAACCGCAACACATCAAGCCAACAATGTGCAGTTCGTCGTCCGACAAATCGGGGCACCGCTTCTTGAGTCGGGACAAAATATTGCCGTATTTTGAGTTGACAAAATACTGAAAATCCTTCCAGAAATCATCCGGAAGTCGGGTTTTCTTTATACGATCCTTGAATTTATTGAAAAAAATGCCCGGCTGCTGATTGTAGCGATAGGAAAGGTCTATAAAATATCGGATATTGTCAATCACTTGCGACAAAATGCCTTGCAACATCATGGCATCATGCGACTTGTCGTTAATAATATTTTGCGATGTGGAGACAACCGTTTGCAACTGCTCGATAAGCAACTGTTGCTCGCGAATCTTGGCTTTGCGTTTCAGCCAACAAATCCATCCGAGCAATAAAATAATAGCAATAACAGCAGTAATGAAATAGGCGAATGTCTTTCCCTTTTTAAGGCTGATGTTCTGCAGCAAAAGTTGCTGACGGTCGAAACGCTTTTCTGTTTCAAACAGTTCCATCTGTCGGGCATTTTCGATGATCGTATCCGCCAATTTACTTGAATGGTCCTTACACTGGTATGCTTTTTTATAATCTTCTTGAGCTAAGGCGATTTTGGTTTCTGCCATCAGCCTAAACAACCGTTCGCGATCCGAGAGATTTTCCGTCGGCAGCTTGCGGAAAAAATATAAGGAAGAATCCAGATTCCCGATTTTGGCATAAGCACGGCACAAGTCGTAGTTAACATTTGCAACCAACGGTATTTTTTCCTGAAACCGGCTGACCGGACGCCCTATCGCTATCGCCTCACGATCCTTATTCTCCGACTCATAAGCACGGGCCTTTGTCGCCAATGCCATATACAATTTCACACTGTCGCCAACAGTTCTCGCCAAATCAGCCATTATATCCATATAGTAGTAGGCACTGTCCATATTATGGACTCGAAAACTGGAAGAAAGGCCCGAAAGACAAGATAGCTGATATTTCGTATTGCCAGACTTTTTATAATTGGACAATGCCTTCCGCAATTTGGGAATATGCTCCTGATTCTGAATATATGAATGAGAATAGACTTCGGCCATACGAAGATTGACATAGCCGATAAAATCATAATTGGATGTATCAGCCACCGACTCTGCCTGCTTGTAGAAACGCAACGCCTCCTCTTTTTCCCCCATTTCGTAGAGAACGGCTCCCTTGAACAGAAGGGAACGCGCATAGTTCGCCCTGTTATCCGTTGATTTATAATAGTCCACGGCTATATTGATTAGCGAATCATTTTTTGCACGGACATTACATTTATACATCGCTTGCGACATCAGCAAACTGTAGAGCGCGCGGTTCTCCCCGCCGGAAAGGCTGTCGGGATTGACGGAACGCAGTATGACATAAGCGCTGTCGGGTCGGTTTTCTACCAGACTGTCGGCCAACACCAGACGGCTGTCGACCTTTCGCGAACATCCGACAACACACAACGCAAACAGCAAGAAAACATATAGCAGTTTTTTCATAGTTTCAGGTTAAATAACGGCGTTATGACACTGTACTACAAATATAGAATTTTCTTACAATATATCAAATAGGTTAGTTGGCTTACAGTTTACAGAGCTACGCGAACCGCTAACCCCAATTATGTCCTTTCTGCTCTTCTGTCGGAAATTCAAATGCAATATAATCACCGCGTTAGCCTATGCTCACCTAAGATGAACTGCACCCAAAAAGTTGGAGAGTTAAAAACTGTTACAACTTTGGG